>Ga0209952_1000701_pt1 | contig 37210 bp, 41 predicted proteins | sample ThiBiot_750_biof_2_FD_183951 | JGI IMG/M metagenome (GOLD analysis project Ga0209952, IMG submission 183951) | Wastewater bioreactor microbial communities from Cape Town, South Africa - Thiocy_cont_750_biof (SPAdes) | ecosystem: Engineered > Bioreactor > Thiocyanate-remediating >...
CACAAACCCGCCGAGGCTCAGGCAAACCAGCGCCGGCAGAAAGCCGATCCAACCCACCGTCGGATCGGCGATGATGGGGATGGCTGCGACGCTGAGAACGACGGCGAGGACGAAACGTCGCGCCTCGCGCACGAGATCGTGCTCTTCCTCTTCAAAGGCCCTGAGCTTGCGCGGATCGGAGATCGTGTATCCGATGTCACGGAGGGTCTGCAGCAATTGCTCGGGACGCGCGACCGCCGGATCATACTCGACCAGTGCTTGCTCGTGGGTCAGACTCACCGCCACCTTGTCGACGCCTGGCATGCGTCCGAGCGCCCTCTCGATCGTGCCAGTGCAAAGGGAGCAGTGAAGACCGCCGATCCGGGCGCGGATCTTCCGGCGGTTGGCCCGGGTCGAAGGCTCCTCGCTCCACGGCTGGAAGGAAGAAGGCGCTGTTGTCGCGAGGCTCATCGCAATCTCCATTTTATCGTGATCATTGAACGAGCTACCGGATTTGACCCGCGCTTCTGCCCAATGATCGGAACCATGCTGAATTCGGTCACTGTCGCCCTACGACGCGAAAGCCGGGTTTTTGGACCGCGGCGACGAGGCGATCCTCGCTGACAGCCTGCGGGTCATAGAGGATGCGTGCCTGACCTTCATCGAACGAGACGGTCGCCATCCGCACTCCGGGCTCCTTTTCAACAAGGCCCTTGATCGTGTTGGCGCACGCGTCGCAGTTCATACCTTCGATCTTGAAGATGGCCGTTTTCATCTGCTGCTCCGTTATTTCAGTCGCAATCAAGTCTCGACGCGATGGACGTTGAGCCCAGGGTAGCCCTTGGAGGTAACTCCAGGGTCAAGGGGCAATGCGCTGGCGTCGGAGCGGGGCGGGGCATCAACCTTGCCGCCAAAAGCTAGGCGGAGGTGTGAGGCACCGGCCCATCCGCGAGGAGAACGCCTGGGTGCAGGTCGAGCTCGTGTGGTGCCTGGAGGGCCGAAGACCCGGCCGTCGACGGTTCGTCGCCTTCATGCGCGATGAGGCGCGCTCACGTCAGCTTTTCTGAGCGGATTTTTCAGAATGTGGTCGCTGCGGCGAGGATTCCGTGCGGCGCAGTTTGGCGAAGGCGCGGTCGGTCGACATGAACCGCACCAGCATGGGGCCAATCAGCTTTGCCGGCTCGACGATACCTTGGCCGGTTTCGCGGCCGAGCGCGTTGCCGTAGGCCACGAGGTCGCGATGAATGGCGGCCGGCAATTCGATCGTGAGCTTGACCGGCTTGTCGTCTGGAATCGTCCCGAGCTTCAACTTTGCCATGTTGCTTCCTCATGCGCCGTAGGGTTCGAGGACGAGATCGTGGGTGACCATCACGCGCACGGGAAAGCCCGGCCTGATGGTGATCGTGGGCTGGATGTTGAGAGAGCGGCCGACGACTTGTTCGCCGACCTGACTGAAGCTCTGCGATGCGCCCTGTCGGATCGCCTGCGCCAGATTGTTCTCGCTGTTGCTGGTGCCCGCTTCGGAGCCGACGCTTAAGAGCGTGGAGAGGATCGCTGCCTTGAACAGCATGCCCCAATGGTTGTCGACCTCGTCCTCGAGGCCGGCATAGCCTTCGGTGTCGGCGCCCGGCTGACGTTCCAGCACGATCGAGCGGCCGTTCGGCATGATCAGGCGATTCCAGACGAGCAGCGCGCGTGTCTGCCCAAAGGCGATCTGCGCGTCGTACTGCCCGACCAGGCGCGCGCCTTGAGGGATCAGGAGGATCTTTCCCGTCGGGCTGTCATAGACGTCTTCCGTCACCTGAGCGGTAACCTGGCCGGGAAGGTCGGAGCGCAGGCCGGTGATCAACGCCGCGGGGATGACCGCACCCGCCTGCAGAATGTATTTGCTCGCCGCGGGCTGGACGCGGTCCGGGCTCGTGGTGCGGCGGTCGATGGCGCCGTTGAGAAACGCGAGCTTGTGATCCTGCGAGGTCAGGTCGCTTGAACCCGCCGTTGCGACGGCAGGTGTCGCGCTAGCCGGAGTTGCTGCCGGCGCCGTTTCCGCGGTTTGGCGGACATTTGTCGTCGTGAAGAGACGGCTCGTGCGCGCGGCCTCCTGTTCTTGCGCGATCCGCTGCTGCTCGGGATCGGTGCCGGTCGGCATACCGGGGGCTGGGGCCCCACTGTTGAGGATCGGCCGGCCGAGATCGCCGGGAAGCGGCGGCCCGAGCTGCGGCGCGGGCTTGGGCAGCCCCGTGTAATCTCGGGGAAGATTCGCCAGGCCATCGGGCGTGTTGCGATTGTTGGTGGTATAGAGTTCGGAGCCCGTGCTGTGATGCTGAGGCTTGAGCGCAAAGAACAACGCGCCGCCGATGCCGAGCGCCGCAGCCGTGCCCAGACCGAGGAGCACTCTTCGCGACAGGCGGGTGACCGGCGGACGGCTCGACCGCAACCGCACCTCCACGGCTGGGCGACTGCCTGCGCTCGGCTCGCCTTCTTGACGGGGTTCATCCGTCACGACTGCGGCCTCCCGTCGGTGCGGACAATCCGCACGAGTTGCTGATGCTTGCCGCCGAGCTTGAGCTCGGCTGCGGCGAACAGCCGATCGACGATCATGTGATTGCCTTTGACGCGATAGTTGACGAGTTGGCCGTCGCCTTCGGCGCCGATGACCCAAAGCGGCGGCAACTCGCCCTGGCTGATGCCGCTCGGAAACTCGATGAACACCTGCCGGCCATCGTCGAACGCGCGAAGCGGCCGCCAGGCGGGATTGTCGCCCTCGATGCGATAGCGAAAGTTCAGCGCATTGATATCGACTCCGGTCGCCACGGGCGTCGCAGCGTCGGCCGCCGCGTTCTGCTGACGAAGGGCGATGAGTTGGTCTTGCGCATAGGCCCAGGAGACCGACGCCATGTAGGTCTTCTCATCGGAATGCAGCTCGAGGTGATAGGTCCGCCGATCGGTGTTGATGACGAGGTTGCTGATGAGATCGGCGCGCGTCGGCTTGACGAGAATGTGGATGCGCTTGGCCGTGCCGGCGCCGCTCTCCGTATCGCCGATGATCCAGCGGACGGTGTCGCCGGCGGCAACGGGGCCGGAGCCGACAAGCTGCTCGCCCGGCTCGAGCGCGATGTCGGTGATCTCGCCCGGCGCGGCGTAGACCTGATAGAGCGCGCCGTCGGAGAACGGATAGACCTGAATGGCGTTAAGATAGCCCGCCCGAGTCGGCTGAATTCGGGCCGCGCCATTCGCCTGGTCGACGCGTGCGTGCGGATCGGCGGGTTCTGGCGGCGTTTTCGTCGAGCCCGGAAGCCGCTTGAGCTGGCCGGGCAGAGGGAGCGGCTTCGGCAGTTCGACGATCTGCACGGGTTTGGGTGGATCGGGCTGAAGCACGGCTTGCTTCGGCGTGTTGTCGTAGCTGATCTCGGGCGGCTTCCACGTCGAGCACGCTGCCAGGGACGTCGAAACAAGCAGAAGGGTTGCGAGAGGCAGCGAGCGCATCAGCCGAGCTCCTTTGACCAGTTGAGGGCGTGGACGTAGACGCCGAGCGGATTTTTCTTCAGCCGATCGGCGTCGGTCGGCGTCTGCACAACGATGGTGAGGATGGCGCTCCAGCGCTCCGTGGCGGCGAGCGCGTTGTCGACATAGCGCCGCTCGACCCATTCGACGCGGAAGCTGCTGTCGGAGGCGCGGATCACGCTCGCCACCTCGACGGACACCTGCGTCTTCCCGACCTTCGAGAATGGATCGTTGGTGCGGGCGTAATCGTTGAGGGCCAGCGCGCCCTTGTCGGTGACGTAGTTGTAGGCGTCGAGCCAGTCTTGCCGCAGCACGACGGGGTCGGCAGGAATGCTGCGCACCTCATCGATGAACCGAGCGAGATGCCAGGCGATCTGCGGATCGGTTGGCTGATAGTCGGCGACCGCCGGTGCGATGGCCTGCGCCTGGCCCAGCCTGTCGACTTGCACCACCCACGGCGTGATGGTCCCCCGGGCCGATTGCCAGACCAGCCCACCGGCGAGGCCGCCGCTTAGCGCCAATGCTCCGAAGAAAGCGAGCCGCCAATTCTTCGCCTGCACCCGGGCGGAACCGATGCGCTCGTCCCAGACCTGACCGGCCTTTTGATAGGGTGTCTCCGGCTCGGGCGTCTTGCCGTAGCGCACGGTGGATCGTTTGAACATGGACTAATTCCCCTCCGAGAGGTCGATCTGGTGACCGCCGCTCGCCCGGTCGCCGGAGCGGATGGCGTGGTCGGCGGCGGACACGCCGCGGCTGATGGTCTGACTGCGCTTCATGCGCTGCGCCCAGGCCGGCGGGCCGTCCGAAGCGGTCGCGGATCCCGCACCGCCGGCGCTTGCTGGCGCGCTTCCGCGCATCACGGCGCGCTCGCCCGATGCGAAGCTCTCTTTCAGGCTGGCCGCCGCGCGGCGAAGCGGGCTCATCGCCGCTGACCCGGCGGTCTGAGCGACACCAGTCGCGCCGCCGGCGCGATAGGCGGCGGTGGCGCCACCCGCGACGGACGCCCCCGCGCGCGCCGTGCCCGCGATCGCACCACCCGCGGCGGCGAGTCCACCCGCCGTCGCCGCGATGCCGGCAGCGCCGATGCCCGCCGCTGCGAGACCGGTGCCGACCGCAGCACCAGCGCCCAGTTGCGGGCCTCCGGCGATCAGGCCGTTGGCGATACCAGGACCGAAGATCGTGAGCCCGAGCAGTGAGAGCGCCGCCAGGATGAGTGTCAGCGCGTCGGAGATCGTCGGCGGATTGTTGAAGCCGCTGGTGAACTGATTGAAGATCGTCGAGCCGATGCCGATGATGACGGCGAGCACCAGGATCTTGATGCCGGATGAGACCACGTTGCCGAGCACGCGCTCCGCGAGAAACGCGGTGCGGCCGAAGAGGCCGAAGGGGACGAGAACAAACCCTGCGAGTGTCGTCAGCTTGAACTCGATCAAGCTGACGAAGAGCTGGATCGCCATGACGAAGAAGCTGATGATGACGATCAGCCAGGCGACGAGCAGGATGATGATCTGCACCAGGTTCGCGAAGATGCTGGTGAAACCCATCATCCCGGAAATCGCGGTCAGGATCGGCTTGCCGGCGTCGATCCCGACCTCGGCGATCTTGCCGGGCTGAAGAAGCTGCGCGGCGCTGATGGTGCCGCCGCCCGCTTCGATGCCGAGCCCGGCGAAGCTGTTGTAGATGATCTGCGCGAGGTTGTTGTAGTTGCCGATGATGAAGGCGAAGACGCCGATATAGAGCGTCTTCTTGATCAGGCGTGCGAGCACGTCCTCATCGGGCGCCATCGCCCAAAAGAGACCGGCGAGTGTGATATCGATGGCGATGAGAACCCCGGCGAGCCAGCGCACATCGCCTTGGACCAATCCAAATCCTGAATCGATGTATAGGGTGAACGTCCCCAGGAAATTGTCGATGACGCCAGTGCCGCCCATTGTGTTTACCTGTCGGAGGATTTCGGAGAGGCGGCCGGCGGGCTCGCGGCGCTCGGGGGCGACGGATAAGTGAAGAAGCGGCGACGGCTCTCCGCCCAAGCGGCTTCGCAGCCCGCGTCATCCTTCGCTTGCGCGGCGAGCACCTGACACCGCTGGAGTTCCGCAGCGAGCGGGTCAGGAGCGGTCGCCGGACTCACCCGCAGGGCCTGGACGCGCGGCGCGCTAGCGCGGAAGTGCAGGGCCGCGGCGACGAGCGCGACGGCGACCAGCGCGAATGCTAGGGCGCGTGCGACGGCTGGAAGGTTGAGCAGACGACCGCGCATCAGTGGAACATCTGCGCGTTGCCGGCCTGATAGCCTGCGCCGTAATTCAGGAAATTCTGCATCTGCGCTTGCGCCTGCGCCTGGGCTTCCAATTGGCGGGCGGCGTCGAGGCTCTGGGCCCGCGCGATGGACGCCATAACGCCGGTCAGGTCGGCGAGCTGTTTGGTCTGAAGGGCGACGAGCTGGTTGCCGGATTGCGCGGCCTGTAGCGCGCCGGTGGCGCCCTGGCTCGCCGTCACCAGCGCGTCGATTTGCGTGCGCGTGGAGTCGAGGTTCTGCACGACGCCGGCTTGCACGCGCATGGTATCCTGGAAACCAGCGCGCGCGTTCTGCCAACGTGACTGCGCGTCGGCCAGAAGCTGCTGCGAAGAGGTCCCGCTTGAATAGGCCTGGGGATATTGCTGCGTGAACGCCTGGTCGATCGTGCTCACGCTGTAGGCGATGCGCTGCGCTTGGGCGAGAAGCTGTTGGGTCTGGGTGATCGACTGCTCGAGTGTAGCAAGCGAGGAATAAGGTAGGCTCGCCAGGTTGCGCGCCTGATTGATCAGGGACGTCGCCTGGTTCTCCAGCATCTGGATTTCATTGTTGACCTGCTGCAGCTCGCGCGCGGCGGTCAGGATGTTTTGCGCGTAGTTGGTGGGATCGAAGACGATCCATTGCGCGTGCGCGGGGACGCTGACGGCGGCAATGGACAGGGCGGCGACGCCGGCAATCAGAGCGGCGCGCAGGCGACGCGTGATCATGAGGAAACCTCCTGGTTTCGGGTGAGCATGTCGGCCGCCCAGTCGAGGTTCGTGCGGCGCAGCCACGCGGCGGCGAAGCCTTCGCGGCCATGGGCCGCGAGGATCTGATCGATGGCAGTCTGGTCGGTCTTTGAGGATGCGGCGGTGAAGGCGAGCGCGACTTCGGAGAGGCCGAGTTCGAACACGCGATTGCCGCGGCGCGACTGGCAGTAGTATTCGCGCTTCGGCGTGGCCCGGCTCAGGATCTCGATCTGCCGGTCATTAAGACCGAAGCGCCGGTAGATCGCCGCGATCTGTGGCTCGAGCGCGCGCTCGTTCGGCAGCAAAATCCGTGTGGGACAGCTCTCGATGATCGCGGGTGCGATGGCGCTGCCGTCGATGTCCGCGAGCGATTGCGTGGCGAAGATGACGGACGCGTTCTTCTTGCGCAGCGTCTTCAGCCACTCGCGAAGCTGCCCGGCGAAGCCGGGATCGTCGAGCGCGAGCCAGCCCTCGTCGACAATGAGCAAGGTCGGCCGGCCATCGAAGCGATCTTCGATCCGGTGAAACAGATAGGACAGCACCGCGGGCGCCGCGCCGGCGCCGATCAGGCCCTCGGTCTCGAAAGCCTGCACCTCCGCCTCGCCAAGGCGTTCGGTTTCCGCGTCGAGCAAACGGCCCCAAGGTCCGGCCACCGTGTAAGGCTGCAGCGCCTGCTTGAGCGCATTGGACTGCAAGAGGACGGAGAGGCCGGTGATCGTCCGCTCCAAAACCGGCGCGGACGCGAGCGAGGTCAGGGCAGACCACAAGTGCTCCTTAAGCTCGGGCGTGACGGTCACGGATTCGCGGGCAAGCAGCGCCGCGATCCATTCCGCCGCCCAAGCCCGTTCGCCGGCGTCATCGACGCGCGCGAGGGGCTGAAGGGCGACGGGCGCGCTCGCGTCGTCGGCCAGCGCGCCACCGAGATCGTGCCAGTCGCCGCCCATCGCCAGCGCGGCCGCGCGGATCGAGCCGCCAAAATCGAAGGCGAAGACCTGGGCGCCGGCATAGCGCCGGAACTGCAACGCCATCAGCGCGAGCAGAACGCTCTTGCCGGCGCCGGTCGGGCCGACGATCAGCGTGTGGCCGACATCGCCGACATGAAGTGAAAAGCGAAACGGCGTGGAGCCTTCGGTCCGCGCGAAGAACAGCGGCGGCGCCTGAAAATGCTCATCCCGTTCCGGCCCAGCCCAGACCGCCGAGAACGGCATCATGTGCGCCAGGTTCAGCGTCGAGACAGGCGGTTGGCGAACATTGGCGTAGACGTGGCCGGGGAGCGATCCGAGCCAGGCCTCGATCGCGTTGACGCCTTCGCGCATGCACGTGAAGTCGCGGCCCTGAATGGTCTTCTCGACCAGACGCAAGCGCTCGTCGGCGACGCGGGAGTCCTCATCCCAAACCGTGACGGTAGCGGTGATGTATGCCTCGCCGACCAGATCCGTGCCCAGCTCCTGCAGAGCTGCATCGGCGTCGAGGGCCTTGTTGGCAGCGTCGGAATCCATCAGCACCGACGCCTCGTTGGTCATCACCTCCTTCAAGATCGCCATGATCGACTTGCGCTTGGCGAACCATTGGCGACGGATCTTCGCGAGCAGCTTGGTCGCGTCGGTCTTGTCGAGACAGACCGCACGTGTCGCCCAGCGATAGGGAAAGGCGAGCCGATTCAGATCATCGAGCAGCCCGGGCCAGGTCTGCGACGGAAAGCCCATGATGGTGAGCGTGCGCAGATGGGCGCGGCCGAGCTTGGGCTCGAGGCCGCCGGTGAGATCCTCGTCCACCAGGATGGCGTCGAGATACATCGGCGTCTCAGGCACGCGCACGCGTTGGCGGCGCGTCGAGACGCAGGAGTGCAGGTAGGTGAGCGTGTCGCCGTCATCGAGCCAGTCGGCTTCGGGCATGAAGCCTTCCACCAGCGCGAGGACACGATCGGTGCGGTCGATGAAACCTTCCAGGGCGGCGCGCCAGTCAGCGGCGCCCTGCGCGCGATTCTCGTAAAGCCAGGCCTCTGCCCGCGCGGCATCGTCAGCCGGCGGCAGCCAAAGCAGCGTCAGGAAGTAGCGGCTCTCGAAATGCGCGCCCTCTTCCTGAAACTGGGCGCGCCGTTCGGCATCGACGAGAGCCGATGTCGCATCCGGAAATTCGCCGACGGGATACCAATGCGCATGCACGCGCTGGGCCTCAATGAACACAGCCCAGCCGGAGCCGAGGCGGCGCAGCGCGTTGTTGAGGCGCGAGGTGATGGCGACGAGTTCGGCCGGCGTCGAGGAGTCGAGATCGGGCCCACGAAAACTCGCCGAGCGCTGGAAGGAACCGTCCTTATTGAGAACGACGCCCTTCTCGACCAGCGCCGCCCAAGGCAGGAAGTCGGCCAGGCTCTGGCTGCGGCGGCGATACTCGGCGAGGTTCATCATCGTTCGAACCTCACGCGACCAGATGCTGCGGGTAGCGCAGATGGCGGCGCACCACGTCGACGAAGGCGGGATCGCGCTTCGCGGCCCACACGGCAGCGAGATGGCCTAACAACCAGATCGCCCCGCCGACGATCCACAGGCGAAGACCCAGGCCAACGGCGGCCGCGAGCGTTCCGTTGACGATTGCGACTGCGCGCGGCGCGCCGCCGAGGAGGATCGGTTCGGTCAGCGCCCGATGAACAGGCGCGTAGAAGCCGGGAATGGCCGGATCGTGCTCCATCACACCAGCGCTCCGCCGCCGAACTGGAAGAAAGTCAGGAAGAAGCTCGAGGCGGCGAAGGCGATCGAGAGACCGAACACGATCTGGATCAGCCGCCGAAACCCACCGGACGTCTCACCGAAGGCCAAGGTGAGGCCGGTGACGATGATGACGATCACGGAGATGACTTTGGCGACGGGCCCTTGGATCGAGTCGAGGATCTGCTGGAGCGGCTGCTCCCAAGGCATGTTGGAGCCGGCGGCGTAGGCCGGAGTCGTCGCAAGCGCGACGAAGACGAGGGCCGAAGCCATGGCGAACGCATGGCGAGCACGATTGAGCAGCATCACGAGTCTCCTGCGGGGGTGAGGACGTAGTCGCCGGTCGGGCCAAGGCCCTTCACCGCCGCCAGCTCGGCGAGCCGGCGTGCGGAGCCGCGGCCGGCGAGGACCGCGATGAGATCAATCGTTTCGACGATGAGCGCCCGCGGGACCGTGACGACGGCCTCCTGGATGAGCTGTTCGAGGCGCCGCAGCGCGCCAATCGCCGATCCCGCGTGCAAGGTCCCGACACCGCCGGGATGGCCGGTGCCCCAGGCCTTCAAGAGGTCGAGCGCCTCCGCGCCACGCACCTCGCCGATCGGAATGCGGTCCGGCCGGAGACGCAGCGACGAACGGACGAGATCGGAAAGCGAGGCCGCGCCATCCTTGGTGCGAAGCGCGACGAGATTCGGGGCCGCGCATTGCAGTTCGCGTGTATCCTCGATCAGCACGACACGGTCGCCGGTCTTGGCGACTTCGGCGAGGAGAGCGTTAACCAGCGTGGTCTTGCCGGTAGACGTGCCGCCGGCGACGAGCACGTTCTTGCGTTCGCGCACCGCAATGCGCAGCAGCTCCGCCTGCGCCGCCGACATGATGCCGGAATCGACATAGTCGCCGAGTGTGAACACCGCGACGGCGGGGCGCCGGATAGCGAAGCAAGGGGCCGCCACCACCGGCGGCACCAGACCCTCGAACCGCTCCCCGCTTTCCGGCAGCTCGGCCGAGACGCGCGGACTGTTCGCGTGGACCTCGACGCCGACATGATGCGCAACCAGGCGCACGATGCGTTCGGCGTCCGCGGGTGTGATGCGGCAGCCAGTGTCTTCGAGGCCGCCCGACAACCGATCGATCCACAAGCGACCGTCGGGATTGAGCATCACCTCGACGATACCGGGATCTTCCAGAAAAGCGGAGATCGCGGGGCCGAGCGCGGTGCGCAGCATGCGCGCTCCGCGGGCGAAGGCTTCAGACCGGAGGGAGATTGTCGTCACATGAGCCCCGCAAGACGCCTCAACTCAGAGGCGGATGTCAGCGGGGTTGATTAGAAAGAGCCGGAATTGGGTCTTCGCAACAACGAAGATGAGGCGGGAGGGCTCTGGGACAGAAAGACAAGCCGCTGGCAGGATCAGTGGTGCGAGGCGATGAGGTGTTCAGCGATGAGCTTCTTGAGCTTCAGCAGCGGGGTAGATTTGGCTGTGCTGAGTCCACCCTGCGCACAAGAGCTGTCCCTCCTCCGCGAACTCGCGTTCTGACACCAGAGCGAACTGACCTGCATTGCCTGCGCAATGGCTACCTTGTCACAATTCGTCTGGATCAGGCGATGGGGAAACCGGCAGGCGAACCGTGGCACGAACACCGGATCGGTCCTGACCCGTAATGTTCTCAAGCGTGATTCCGCCGCCAAGGCTCTCTACGATGCGCTTTACGATTGAAAGCCCGAGACCGGTTCCTTCCCCTTGTGGCCGGGAGCCCCGAAAGAACGGCTCGAATATCTTCTCCAGGTCAGTGGCCGCGATGCCGGGACCCGAGTCCTCGATCTGCAGGACCGCCGAGTCGTCCTCGCCATAGATGCTAAGGTCGATCCTCCCGCCCTTCGGGGTGTAGCGAAGTGCGTTTTCAAGCAGATTCCGGATCACGATTTCAAGCATCGCAGGTTCGCCACGGACCACGATAGACTCAACGATTTCAAAGCCGAGATCGATGCCGCGATCAGCTGCCTGTGACAGCAGATCGGCCGCGATCTCCTTTGCCGTTTGGTCAAGCGAGACCTGCCGCATTTCGCCGGAGATGGGCTTTGCCTCATACCGTGCGACCGTCAGGAGCTGTTCGAGCAAATGCTTGGTGCGATGCATACCTTGCCTGAGCGCAGCAACACGGCTCCGCGCGTTTTCGGGAAGTTCGATTGCGTCGAGGTTTTCCGCCTGCAGGCTCAGAGCCGTAATAGGTGTTCGTAGCTCATGGGCTGCATCGGCGATGAAGCGCCGCTGCTGATCGAGCAAAAGCCGTATTCGCGTCAGCAATCCATTGATCGAGGTAATGAACGAATGCAGTTCGGTCGGAGCGTCTGCCCCTGGCAACGGGTTGAGATCATCGGCGCGCCTGGTATCGAGATTTCCCGCCAGTTGACTTAACGGGCGCAGAGAGCGCGTTATGACGAACCCCGTAACAATCAGCAGGCACGGAATCAGCGCTAGGACCGGCAGAAGAGTCCGAACTGCCATGTCGTCCGCGGTGTCGTCTCGAACCTCCGTCGGTTGCGCGGCGGCATATCGGCCTCCGTCCGGCCGCGTTCCCACCAGTACGCGGACCGCGTGCCCCTTCCAGGTCGCGGTGTGTAGGCCGTCCGTCAACTCGAAAAGCTGGCGCTCGTCCGGCGTGTTACGGGGTGTCTTTCCCAAGTCGATCAGCCGCACCTGCGCGTTCTCCTCGATTTCCGGAACGGGCGGACTGGCGTTAAAGCTGCCACTCTGGGCGAGGGTCGCGATCTGGATCAGGGCGGAATCCTGGATCTCAATGGCCTCATCGAATGCCCACTTGTAAGTAATGATCGCGCTGATTGCGCCGGCCAACACGATCATGACGGTCAGCCCAATGAACAGTCGTCCGCGTAACGACCTGATCATGAGGCGCGTTCCACCATCCATCCGACGCCACGCACATTGCGGATTGCGCCGGATCCGAGCTTTTTGCGGACGTTGTGAATCAAGAACTCGACGGCGTTGCTCTCGACCTCCTCGTTCCAGCCGTAGATCTGCCGTTCGAGCTCGTTTCGCGACAGGATCGTGCCAGGCCGTGTCAACAGCGCCTGCAACAGTGCAAACTCCCGCGCGCTAAGCTGCGCGCTCTTGCCGAGGAAGCAGGCCTCCCGGGTCGCGGGGTCGAGGCTGAGCTTTCCGTTGCTCAGAAGCGGCGCTGAGCCGCTGCCCTCGCGCCGGAGCACGGCGCGCATCCGCGCCAAAAGCTCGCGAATTTCGAACGGCTTTATCAGATAATCGTCCGCTCCGAGATCGAGTCCATCGATCCGGTCTTCGACGCTGTCCCGCGCGGTCACAATGATGAGGGGAAGCTTGCGGCCGCGCCCACGCAGATGGCGAAGCACCCCGCGGCCGTCGCCCTTCGGCAGTCCCAGATCAAGCAGGACGAGCTCGTAGGTCTCGCTCTCCACCGCGTGGACGGCCGCCTCTCCATCGGTCACCCAATCGACCGCATAGGCCGCATCCTTCAGTGCCTGCGTAATGGCAGCGCCGATCATGCTGTCGTCCTCGATGAGTAGGACCCGCATCTTCAAATTCCTTGCTCCGCCGCGCCGTAGCTGGCTCGGCTCAGCATTGTGTTCCCGACTTAGTGGAGACTTAGCGGCGGAGCCACGCGGCGAATGCGTCGTTCGGACCGGGTTTGGGCGGCAAAAACAGAAAATCTCCGTCCTAAGTCGTCCCTAAGTCTCCCGCGGTACGAGGGAGCAAGCAACCGCTTTGCCGTTCCAAAGGGTGGCGAAGCAAAAGAAGGACCAGAAATGAACCACAGAATGTCTTCAATTGTGATGGGCCTCGCCGCGGCGAGCCTCGTCTTCGGGACGGTCGCCGCGCAGGCCTACACCGGGCAGGAACTGGCAGGCCAGGCCAAAATCAGCATCGCGGAGGCGAGAGCGATCGCCCTGAAGGCCCATCCGGGAAAAATTGCGGATGAGGAACTTGAGCGTGAGAGGGGTGGCAGCGGCTTGCGCTACTCCTTCGATATCAAGCGCGGGTCTATCACCCAAGAGGTCGGCGTCGATGCACAGACGGGCCGTGTGCTCGAAAATAAGGAGGAGGGTCCTCACCCGGACTGAGCAGCATTTTGGCCAGGTCCGGACGGACACTTGATGCCGAAGGTCGCTGGGAGGACGGGAGCCTCTCAGCGACGGCAACCCAACTCCTGATGAAGCTGCGCCATGCGAGCACGACGTACTGCTCCCAATCGGCGACATAGCTAAGTCGTAGCGGCTTTCTTGTGCTCCCAGCGTTTGTCGCGAGAAGTCGTCGTTTGACGTCGGTGAAGCTCAAGCTGCTTGAAACCTTCGCGAGAGGCGCAATGCGAAACGAAAACGAGATCCTGAGTAAAGTCCCCGCAGTAACCATCGGCTTCTGGGTGATCAAGATTCTTGCCACGACGCTGGGTGAAACGGGTGGGGACTCGGTGACAATGACTTGGTTGCACGCCGACCAAAACGCTCACAATGGGGGCTATTTGATCGGGACCGGCATATTTCTTGCGGTCTTCATCGCGGCAGTTATCGGCCAAATCTCGACAAAAAGATTCAACGCCTGGTTTTACTGGCTGGCCATCGTAGCCTCCACCACAGTGGGCACGGCCATGGCCGACTATTTCGATCGCTCGTTGGGAATCGGCTACACGGGAGGCTCGGCCATTTTGTTAGCGTGCGTCTTGTGCTCGCTTGCGATTTGGTACCTCACTCTCGGCTCGATAAACGTTCAGACCGTTGCGGCTCCGAAGGTAGAGGTTTTCTACTGGGTGACAATCACGTTTTCGCAGACCCTGGGGACGGCGCTCGGAGATTGGACGGCGGACAGCACCGGACTGGGATATGACGGAGGTGCGCTCGTGTTCTGTGCAGGACTGGTGCTGCTGGCCGCGCTGTACTATTGGACAAAAATCTCCCATGTGCTCCTGTTCTGGGCGGCCTTCATATTGACACGGCCGCTCGGTGCGACCGTCGGAGATTTCCTCGACAAACCGACGAGCCACGGCGGCCTTGCGTTGAGTCGTCCTCTGGCATCTGGAGTGATCCTCGCCATAATCGTTGCTCTTATTCTGGTCCTGCCGCAGAGGCCAGGACGGCATCCAGGATCCGGCGTAGCAGTACAGGTGCAGTGACACCCAGATGAGGTCTTCGGATGCCCTATGCCGTGGATCTCAACACCGTTTCGACCGGCGGTCTGGAGTTGTCGCCGGTCGCGGCCGCGCTGGCTGGCCAGCGCCAACTCAGCAGCAACCGGGGTTTGCGGCCACCGGTTGTCTCCGCGTGTGGCCGAAATTCGCTGTCCTGAGCTGGAAAGACATTGAAAATACCGCATTGCTCAAGCGAGGCCTCCTCTGGATGGCGGCGGCAATCATCGCGGCGCTCGGCGGTTGCGCCAGTTATCGTGCCTCACCGTTACCGAGCCGCCCCGATCTCGCCACAAGCCTTGCCGGACTCGATCTGACGGTTCCATCGGTAGATGGCCGGTTTCCGGTGCGGAAGATCTACATTGGGCAAGCGATGACCCTTGATGAGGTTGGCGTCCTCGCGATCCTCAACAATCCCGACCTCAAAGCCGAACGCGGTACCATCGGCGTGGCGCGCGCCGATCTGTTGCAGGCGACGCTCCTGCCGAACCCATCGGTCAACTTCCAGTACGGCGTGCTGCTGGGCGGGCCGGGAACCACCAATTCCGTCTTCGCCTCTCTCTCTCAGGACATCGCTGCGATCATTGCCCGCGGCGCGAGGGTTGGCGCCGCCGAAGCACATCTCGGCCAAGTCGATGCCGACCAGCTGTGGCGCGAATGGCAGATCGCGCAAAAAGCGCGCCAGCTGGCGGTCGACCTCTACTGGGACGGCGAGGCGATCCGCTTAGTCTCCAGCGAGCGGAAGCTGATCGCGAGCGAGATGGCCGAGGTCAGGAGGGCAATCGCCGCCGGCAACATGACGCTGACGGCGCTGGCACCGCTATTAACCGCAGCGGCCGCCGCCGAACAGTCGCTTGGTATCCTGCGGCTCGGCCAATTGAAAAACTGGCAGGCGCTCGACGCGCTCCTCGGCCTCGTCCCGCAGACACGGTTTTCGATTGCCCAGCCGACATTCCCTGCTCTGCCGTCCGATCCCGAGCCGCTGATCGCCGTCCTCCCCGAGCAGCGTCCCGACCTCGCGGCGTTGCGCCTCGGCTATTTGTCGGCCGAGGAGGATGTCCGCGCCGCAATCCTTGGCCAGTTTCCCGCCTCTTCGATCGGACCGTTTTACGGTTCGGACACGAGCAAGGTGGTCAGCGCTGGCCCGAACCTGACGTTTACGTTACCGATCTTCGACCAAAACCAGGGCAATATCGCCAAGTCGCGCGCCACCCGGCTGTTGCTGCGCGAGCAGTTCCAGGCACGGTTGGATGCGGCGGTTGCCAACGTGCAGGCGCTATTTGCGCAGCTGCGTGGGCTGGAAGCCGATCTCGGGCCGGCCCGCAAGGCCGCTGCCGCTGCCGCATCCCTTGTGAGGACCGCCAGGACGGCGTACGCGCAAGGCAATTTCGATCTGCGCAGCCTGACAGACTACGAGACGACAGCTCTGGAGCGGTCGGTTCAGGTTACGGCGATCAAGCGGCAGATCGGCGAGGACCGCATCATGATCGCCGTCGAGCTGGGCCTGGATCTCCCGCACATGCGGATCGCGCTGAGCGGGACGGAGGCGCGATGAAACGGATTGCTATCATCGGCGGCGCGGCCGTTCTGCTGATCGGACGGGTGGGCTTGGGCGCATCGCAGACGCAGCCGGAAACCGGGCCTAGCGTCGCTGTCGAACTCACCGCGCTGCACAAAGGCAGCCTGCCGCGCATCGTCTCCGCCTACGGCATGGTCGGAACCGGCCCGGCGGCGCGGCAGACGATCCAGGCCCCGGTCGCCGCCGTGGTCGATGCGGTTTATGTGAAACCGGGCGAACAGGTCGCCGCGAACGCGCCGCTGCTTCGACTCGGGCCAAGCCCGACGACCGCAGCCTCCTATACGCAGGCGGTCACCGCCTTGCAGACGGCAAACCAGGAGGTGCAGCGGACGCGCACACTGCTCGGCCAGCATCTAGCCACGCGCCAGCAACTCGCCACGGCCGAGAAGGCCGCCGTCGACGCGCGGGCCGCTCTGGCCGCGCTGAAGACCGAGGGGGCCGGCAGCCCGCAAGTCCTGCGGGTGCCGTTCCCGGCAATCGTAACCGCGGTCTCCACCAGTCCCGGCGCGATCGTCGCGCAGGGCACGGCTCTCCTCGACCTCGCGCGCCCGAGCGAAATGGTATTGCACGCCGGCGTCGTACCGAGCCAGGCGGTTGAGATTGAAGTTGGCGACAGGGCCAGCGTCGTGCCGCTCGGCGAGAAGCGGGCAGCCGACGGAGAGGTCGTGCTGCGCGGGTTGGTTGTCGATCCGAAAACCCGCCTGGTCCCGATCGACATCTCCCTGCCGGCCAACCATTTCTTCGCCGCCGAGATGGCGCAGGCGAACATCGTGGTAGGCAAGGCCGAAGGCTACGTCGTGCCGCACCAGGCGATCCTCGTCAACGACCAGGGCGCCCCTTACGTCGTGCAGGCCGTCGACGGCCGTGCCCGTCAAGTGCCGGTCCAGATCGTGCTCAGCGACGGCACCAAGGATGTCATCGCGGGCGCGCTCGACGCGGCGGCGCCGCTCGTCCTCGCCGGAAATTATCAGCTCACCGACGGCATGAGAATCCGCGACGCAAACGCCCAAGGGTCCGGCACAAGCCCGCAAGGGTCCAGCAAATGAGCTTTGTCGGCTGGATCGAGCATCACCGTCGTTCGCTCCTCTTCGTCGCCTTCGCGCTTGCCCTTGCCGGCGCCTATGCGGCAATGACGCTGCCGATCGGGCTGTTCCCGACCGTCAGTTTCCCGCGGATACGGATCACCATCGACAGCGGCAGCATGCCGGCCAAGCAGATGCTGATCGAGGTCACCGAGCCGCTCGAAGAAGTGGCGCGGGCAGTGCCGGGTGCGACCGGAATCACCTCAACTACCTCGCGCGGTTCGGCAGAAATCTTCGTCGATTTCCCTTGGGGATCGGACATGCGGCAGGCACTGATGAGTGTCAACGCCGCAATAGCCGAGGCGCTGCCGAAGCTGCCGCCCGGCACAAGCTATCTGGCCCTGCAAATGAGCCCGAACGCGATCATGCCGTTCGTCTCGTACGCAGTGATATCCAAGGAGGTCTCGCCAGCGGAGCTCCGGCGGTTGGCAAAATATCAGATCGTGCCGCTGCTGACCGGCGTCCCCGGCGTCCGGTCGGTCGGCGTGCTTGGCGGCGAGACGGCGGAGGTCGAGGTCGCGATCGATCCGCACAAGCTTGAGCAGTTCAATTTGACGCTTGCCGACGTGACCAACGCCGTCGCGGCGGCCAACACGGTGAAGGCCGTCGGCCGCCTTGAAGACAACGACCTGCTCTACCTGACGGTCAGCACCAACACATTCACCTCGGTCGCCTCGGTCGCCAATGTCAAATTGCGCAATGCGGCGGGTGGCATCGTCCGTCTCAGCGACATGGCCGAGGTCACAATGGGCTCAGTGCCGCAATGGCTGCTGGTCGACGAAAACGGCCGGCCCGCGGTTACGATCGACGTGTACCAGCAGGACAACGCCGACTCGCTGACGCTCGGTAAGGAGGTGCAGCAACGCCTTGACGGGTTTATGAAAACGCAACCGAATTCGATCCGTCTTTCTAAATGGTACGACCAGACCGAGCTGGTGCGCTCGTCGATCGGTGCGGTCGAAGAGGCAATCGGGATCGGGCTGATTTTTGCCGCGCTGGTCGTCCTCGGCTTTCTGCGCAACTGGCGCGTGACGCTGGTGGCGATGATGGTGGTGCCACTGTCGGTGCTGATCACCATCCTGCTGTTCACTGTGATGGGGATGAGCTTCAACATCATGACGCTGGGCGGCATCGCCGCCGCGATCGGTCTTTTGATCGACGATGTCATCGTCATGATCGAGCACATTGCACGCCGCGCCGGTGTGCCCGGTCTCGCCGAGCCGCAGGGGACAGTATTGCTCGCGGCGCGTGAGTTCTTTTCGCCCTTGTTGGGGTCGAGCCTAGCAACGATCATCATTTTTTTGCCGCTCGCTTTTCTGTCCGGCGTCACCGGCGCGTTTTTCAGGTTTCTGGCGATGACAATGGCCTCGGCCCTCATCATCTCTTATCTGCTAACCGCCTCCACGGTGCCGCTTCTCGCGCGCGGCATCATCGATTTCAAGAAGTGGGACGACCCGCAACACGGTCGCGAAACCTGGCTTCGGCGGACGCATGGCCGCCTGCTGCGCGGCCTGTTCGCGCATCCTTCGCTGGTCGCGCTTGCCGTCCTCGTGCTGGTAGGTGTGGGCTATTTTGCCTATGGTCGCGTCGGCACCGGCTTTCTACCGAAAATGGACGAGGGCGGTTTCGTGCTCGACTATCACACCAAGCCTGGCACCTCACTGACCGAGACCAACCGGGAACTCGAGCAGGTCGAGGCAATTCTGAAGAAGGACGCCTACGTCTACACCTTCTCGCGCCGCACCGGGGCGGGGCTCGGCGGCGACCTGACGGAAAGCTATCAGGGCGATTTTTTTGTCCGCCTGAAGACATCGAAACGGCCGCCGATCTGGACGGTCATGGACGATGTCACCAAAGAGATAACCGACCAGGTTCCGGGCATCAGTTTCGATACCCACCAATTGCTCGACGACATGATCGGCGACATGGTCGGCCGTCGGCAGCCGATTGTCATCGCACTCAGCGCCAAGGACCCGACCGTCCTGCCGGGGGTCGCCGAAAAGGTCGCGAAGTCGATCGCGACGGTGCCCGGGGTCGAACCTGCCTCAGTCAACAGCGGCGTCGTTCCGGCCGGCGACGCGCTCGACATCCGTGTCGATCCGGCGGCCGCGGCGATGGCGGGCGTCACCCCGGCCGAGGTCGAGTCGCAGGTCCTTCATTATCTACAGGGTACGGTGGTCACGACCTACCTCGGCGCCGTGCAGCCGGTCGGGGTCCGGCTGTGGCTCGATCCACCAGACGAGCGCATCTACAAGAACCAGCTCCGGGACCTGACAATTCGGGCGCCGGACGGGCATATTTTCCCGCTCGGCATCGTCGCGCAGGTTCGTTTCATCGCCGGCCAGCCACAAATCACCCGCGACAACCTCGCACAAGTGGTTGCCGTGACGGCGCAGATCGGCGGCGGTCACGACTTAGGATCGACCGCGGCGGCCGTGCAGGCCATCCTCAACCGGCCGGGTTTTCTGCCGCCCAACGTCTATCACCAGGCCGGCGGCGCCTACAAACAGCAACAGACGGCCGCGCACGGTATGATCCGGGTGTTAGCCGCCGCCGCGATCGGCGAAGTGATCCTGCTGCTGTTTCTGTACGAGCGCTTCTGGATACCGGTCATCATCATCATGAGTTCGCTGATTTCGACCAGCGCGGTATTTGCGGGCCTATGGCTGACCGGCGTCGAACTCAACATCACGGCGATGATGGGCATGGTGATGATCATCGGCATCGCCACCGAGATGGCGGTGTTCCTCGTGTCCGAGTACCAGGCGCTCGTGCGCGAGATGCCGGCCCGCCAGGCGCTGCAGGAAGCCGCGCTCAACCGATTGCGGCCGATCACGATGAGCACGCTGGCGATGATCTTGGCGCTGTTGCCGCTCGGGGCTGCGATAAGCGGCTCGGGCGACCAGATGCTGCAGCCGCTGGCGATTGCGATCATCGCCGGCATTATCGTGCAGCTGCCATTGGTTTTGCTGGCGATGCCGATCGTGATCGGGCTTACCGTTCGCGATTAGGGAAGGAAAGTGAAGCCGAAGCTCGGTGCTACTGAAGCTCCCGCCATTCGTACTTGTGCCGCTGCCAACGCTAATGAGCAAGGAGGGCTCTGGGATGGAAAGACAAGCGGACCGGACGATCGCTATTCGGACTTGAGGTCCGGTCGCTTCGAGACGTCGAGCGTCACATCCTGACTGACCTCGTCTGCAAGCTTGTGCCCGCGTGCCAGCCGTCGTCCCAGTGCTTCGACGAAACCGTCGTAGCGCTCGCGCCCTTTGGTCTGTGCCGCGGCAAGCGCCGTGTCTGGCAGGGCTGGCGTGCTGGTCAGCCAGAAGCGCACGAACACCGCCAGCGCTTCGTTCGAGATCGTGACGTGCCGCTCGATGAGCTCCATCTGCCGCGTCATGCGATCAAGCCGGCGCGCTAATGCCGCTTCCAGGCGGTCGGCACCGTCGGGCGACAGATGTGAGGCAAGCGCCGCCTCGACGATCAAGGCCTGCGACACGCGTTTGCGGGCGGCATAGTCCGCGAGCTTCCTCGCAAGATCGGGCGGCAGGCGAAATGTGTGCTTGGTCCGCATGGGCGTTACATCTGCATGTCATCGCCCGGGTCGAGTGAGACCTGGCGCGCAACCGTCCCGAACGTGCGCTGCATGACGCGCTGACGCTGAACCTCGTCGTCCGGCTCCTCATCGACCGGATCGAACTCATGGACCGGTTTCTTCGGTGCGGGCACGATTTCCTCGTGCTCCGGCAATTCGGGTTCGCGCCGAATGCCCGCATTGGCGGGGTCTTCTGTCGCGGATGCGGATGACGCCACGACAACCTTGCCGGCCCAATCGCCTTCATGCGCGATCGGATGATCTTCCTCGATCGCCGACGATGTGGGCTTGGTCAGCGTCGGTGGTGGAAGGATGCGCGCCTGCATCTCCGGGTCCTCGAAATAGCGCGCTTTCTTCGCCCGAATGGGAGCGCAGCCGGAGACCAGAACCAGCTCGTCGTCAGGAGGAAGCTGCATAACCTCGCCGGGCGTCAGGAGAGGCCGTGCGGTCTCCTGGCGTGAAATCATCAAGTGACCGAGCCATGGGCTGAGCCGACTGCCGGCGTAGTTCTTCATCGCCCTCAGTTCGGTCGCCGTGCCGAGCGCATCGGATACGCGCTTGGCCGTTCGTTCATCATTGGTCGCGAAGCTCACCCGTACATGGCAATTGTCGAGGATGGAGTTGTTCTGTCCGTAAGCCTTCTCGATCTGGTTCAGGCTCTGAGCGATCAGAAAACTCTTCAGCCCGTAGCCGGCCATGAACGCCAAAGCCGACTCGAAAAAATCGAGGCGGCCGAGCGCGGGGAACTCGTCGAGCATGAGTAGCAGCCGATGCTGGCGGCGTTTCGAGTCCAGCTCTTCGGTGAGGCGTCGGCCGATCTGGTTGAGGATCAGCCGCACCAGAGGTTTGGTCCGGCTGATGTCGGACGGCGGAACGACAAGATAGAGCGTCGTGGGACTCTCGGCCTCGACGAGGTCGCGGATCCGCCAATCGCAGCGTCGCGTGACCGCGGCAACGACTGGATCGCGATAGAGCCCGAGAAACGACATGGCCGTCGACAGGACGCCCGAGCGTTCGTTCTCGCTCTTGTTCAACAGCTCCCGAGCGGCGCTGGCGACGACGGGATGCACGCCCCTTTGCCCCAGATGCGGCGTCGTCATCATCGCGCGCAGGGTTGTCTCGATCGGGCGCTTCGGGTCGGAGAGGAAGTTGGCAACGCCGGCGAGTGTCTTGTCCGTCTCGGCATAGAGGACGTGGAGGATCGTGCCGACGAGCAGCGCGTGGCTGGTCTTCTCCCAATGGTTCCGCTTTTCCAGGGCGCCCTCGGGATCGACGAGCACGTCCGCTATGTTCTGGACGTCGCGGACTTCCCATTCGCCGCGGCGCACCTCGAGCAGCGGATTGTAGGCGGCGCTGTGAATGTTGGTCGGATCGAACAGAAGCGCTCGGCCGAACCGTGCGCGCCATCCGGCCGTCAAACCCCAATTCTCACCTTTGATATCGTGGACGATCGCCGAGCCGGGCCAGGTGAGCAGCGTCGGCACCACAAGACCGACACCCTTGCCGGAACGCGTCGGGGCGAAGCACAGCACATGCTCCGGACCATGATGGCGGAGGTAGGCGCTGTGCCAGCGGCCCAAGAGCACACCGTCGGGATGGAGAAGCCCCGCCTTGCGGATCTCGCGCGCCTCCGCCCAGCGCGCGGAGCCATAGGTCGTGACCTTCTTCACTTCTCTGGCTCGCCACACCGACATGGCGACTGCCACGACGAAGGCCGCGATGCCGCCAGTGCCCGCGATGAAGCCGCCGGTGACGAAGATGTCGTGGGCATAGGCGTCATAAGCGAACCACCACCAGAAGAAGGCCGGCGGCTGGTACATCGGCCACCCGAATACGGTGAACCAGGGCTGGCCGAGCCGTGGCTGAAAGGCGAGCTGCCAGGCGGTCCATTCCGTCGCTGCCCACAAGAAGCCGAGCACCGTGGAGAGGACGAGAAGGATCTGGAACCAGAGAATCTTGATCGCGTTCATGGCGACGGAATAAGTGGGCGTTCTAAAGCGCAGTCAGCAAGTTCGACGTTGTGTGGAGGGTAGCTTCGGATAGCGTAGAGCGCGGATCGGACAAGCGCTCAAGTGGCGCCAGAGCGGCTAGAGCGGTTTCTGACCGCGCCGAGTCGCGGGAACTGCCGCGGGACGATAGCCATGGCAAGGCGGGCGCGGCGATCAGAATTGGTAGCTGAAGCAATTTCTGAATCGTGGAAATTGCTTCTGCGCAAGATCGGAATCGAAGAGCCGAGCGATGTTGTTTGCCTTTGGCTCGACCGTCAGGACAGGCAGAATCGCGGCAGTTGGGGGACGCCATGACGAGGGCTTATTCGCTTGACCTGCGGGAACGCGTGATCGCTGCCGTGGAAGGAGGTGCGTCGCGGCGGGAGGCGGCCGAGCGAGATCAGCGTGAGTTCGGCGATCCGCTGGTTGAAGCGCTGGACGTTCACCGGAAGCGCCGCCGCGGAAGCACAGGGCGGGAGCCGCTCGCCGCTGGAAGATTATGCGAGTTGGTTGCTGGCTCTGATCGCGGCGCAGCCGGACTTGACCCTGGAAGAAGTGGTTGCTGCGATGCGCAAGCAGGGCATTGCTGGCAGCCGCAGGGCGGTCTGGCGCTTTTTCGAGCGTCACGGGATCACTTTCAAAAACGTATGGCCCGCCCCGTCCGCAAGGGTGTCGTCCTGATGGCGTGATCGGTCTGCATCAACGTATCCGGTCTTAGGGTCTGGCCCTGGCCAAGATGGATATCCGCGCGGCCTGGGTCCTCATAAAAGCTTCGGGGTCCAGCGCCGCATTTTGAACCAGGATCTCCGGGCCGCCGGTCTGACCGTTACGCCATCTGTTCTTCACCTCCCGCAGACTTCGGCGCGGCGACCCTGGTTGTGGTCTGCCGCAAGCAGGGTTAATCAGGCGCCCACGACGGCGCCCTGATCGAAGCATCTTTGGTGGCGCAGCAAGGTCCAGGCGATGCGCGCCAGCTTGGCGGCCAGCGCCACGACCACAACGTTGGGGTGGCTGCGGGTGAGCAGCCCGCGCAGCCAGACGCCCATGCGCGTGGGCTTGGCCGCCAGATGAGGCATCGCGGCCCGGGCGCCGTGGATCAGCTGCTTGCACAGGTATCGGTTCCCACGCTTGCTGATGCCGAGCATCTTGGTCTTGCCGCCGGTCGAGTGCTGGCGTGAGGTTAGACCGAGCCAGGACGCCAGATCACGGCCGCGAGCGAACGCGCTGGCGTCGCCGATGGCGGCCAGTAGCGCCGTGGCGTTGATCACGCGGGCACCAGGGATGCTCGACAGGCGACGCGCCTGGGCGTCTTCTCGCGCCACTCTGGCGAACTCCTCATCGTAGGCCCGGATGCGGCGGTCGAGGTCGGCACACTCCCCGATCAGATCCCCACCAGCACCCGCATGCGGTCGCCGATGGCCAAGCTATCGATGCCGGCTTCCTCGAGACGCCGCATCAAGGCTATGCGGCCCTTGGGCATGATGATCCCGCGTTCGAGCAGGACAGCGCGCAACTGGTTGATCAACGCGGTGCGAGCGAGCACCAGGCGTTCCCGCGTCCGATGCAGCACCTGAAGGTCGAGCTGAGCCTCGCTCTTCAGCGACACGAACCGCATCGTCGGCCGCGTGGCCGCCTCGGCGATCGCTTCGGCGTCGCGGTCGTCGGTCTTCTGCGCCTTCACGTAGGGCTGGACGTACTCCGGCGACATTAGCCGGACCTCGTGGCCCTGCGCCTCGAAGGTTCGTCCTAGGAAGGGCGCGCCACAGCAAGCTTCCATGGCGACGACGCAGCTGGGCAGTTCCGCCGCGAAGGCGATCAGCCCATCTCGCGTCATCTTCCGGCGCATAACGACGGCGCCGGCCGCATCCAACCCAGCCAAGCTGCAGCTGTTCTTGCCGAGATCGATTCCGAGCACGGCAACGGGGGTCTTGGTCATCGGTCCTCTCCTCCAGGTCCAGCGCCAACATGACGCCGGGAAGTGAGGGGCGGGCCATTCCATAAAATTCTGCACGCCAGCGAGCAAGCGCGGCCTGACGTCGCCCGGGCGCGTCGACGCTGGATACGCCGACAACATCTTCTCGACACGACCGCGCTGGTGTTTATCGACGAGACGGCGACCACCACGAACATGGTTCGACTTTGCGGGCGCTGTCCGCGCGGCGAGCGCTTGGTCGGCTACGCGCCGCATGGACATTGGAAGACCATGACCTTGGTTGCTGGCCTGCGTTGCGACGGTATGGTTGCGCCCCTCGTCGTCGATGGGGCGATGAATGGAGCAACCTTTCTCGCCTATGTCGAACAATGCCTGGCACCGACGCTCGCGCCTGGAGACATCGTCGTCATGGACAATCTCGCGGCCCACAAGGTCGTCGGCGTCGCCGAAGCGATCGAGGCGGTTGGCGCAAAGCTCTTCTATCTCCCGCAGTACTCGCCCGATCTCAATCCCATCGAAAAGGTCTTCAGCAAAATCAAAGCTCTCCTTCGCAAGGCCGCTGAGCGCACCATACCCAGCCTGCGGCGCAGAATCGCCAAGCTCCTCGCCAGTCTCTCTGGCGAAGAATGCACCAACTTCATCACCAACGCTGGCTATGCTCCCGTATGACTGGAATCCGCTCTAATTTTTGCCGACAGTGGTCTTCCGTAGTTTGGTTTGCGGATCTGGTATTTCGCGAAACAACGTCTCGATCAGCGGGCAATCCGGGCGCGTCCCATCGCCGCATTGCGCGACGACCTCCTTCAGTACGGCTTCCATCCGCCTCAGATCGGCGATCTTCGCTCGCACGTCCGCCAGGTGAGTTGCCGCGAGCTGACTCGCCTCCGCGCAAGGCTGGTCCCGCTCGTCCACCAGGCGCAACAAGGCACGTACCTCTTCGAGCGAAAATCCGAGTTCCCGCGCCCTGAGTACGAAACTGAGGCGGCGTTCATGCGCCGTGTCATAGCTCCGATAGCCGCTGGCGGTTCGCGGTGGTGGGGGCAGCAGGCCGACCTTCTCGTAGTAGCGCACGGTTTCGAGATTGGCGCCTGTCCGCCGGGCCAACTCGGCCCGCTGAAGGCCCTTCGCTGAATTCTGATCGCGCATCGCAAAAGCCTCTTGACCCTGTAGTCGCTACAGACCGTAGCCTAGGCCAAAATCGAGGATTTGGGCAATCAGAGAGAGCATCGAGATGAGCGATACACCAACCACAATCGGCGCCGGGGCGGCCCACGCAACGGCCGTGGCGCCCGCGCGCCAAGACGGGGACCGAACCCCGCGCCTGCTCGCTGTCGGAGGCATCCTCGGCGCTCTCGGGGCGGCTTCGTGCTGCGTCATTCCCTTCGCGTTGTTCTTGGCTGGCGTCAGCGGCGCCTGGATCGGCAACCTGACCGCGCTCGAGCCCTACCAGCCGATCTTCGCAGGCGTCTCGCTCGCCCTTATCGGTTTCGGCGCCTGGCGCCTCCGACGCAAGCGGGAGGTAGCATGCGCGGACGGCTACTGCGCCACGCCTCAATCGGACCGGATCGCGAAGATCGGCCTCTGGACTGCCGCGACGCTGGTCGTGCTCGCTGTCGGGTTTCCCTATGTCGCTCGCTACTTCCTCTGAAGCGCCGGCGTCCGATGAGCGTGGAAGTGACGCTCGCCGGCCCGGGCGCTCCGCTCCGCCACCGACATCCCAGTGTTCAATCTCAGGAGAGGTTAGAGACATGAAAACCCAGATCGGAATATTCGCCGCGCTTGGCATGCTGCTCGCGCCGTTCGCTGCTCATGCGGGCGAAGCCACGACGGTCCTCGACATTCATCACGCCTACTGCGCGCTGTGTCCGTCGATCGTCAAGAAGACGCTCGAGCACGTCAAAGGCGTGACAAGCGTGACTGTCGGGCAGGCCAACGCCAAAGGGGACATGCTGGCCACGATCAAATTTGACGACGCCCGGACCTCTCCCGCGGCAATGATCAAGGCCACTACCGGCCAGGGTTATCCCGCTGAAATCTCAAAGCCATCGAAAAGCTGATGCAGGGTCGCGTCGACACCGGATGTCCGAGATGAACGCCGAAAAATCCATCGCCGCGATCGTTGTTGCCGGTCTGGCTGTCCTTTGTTGCGCCGGACCTTTCCTCTTGGCGTCGATTGGGGCGGTCGCGATCTCGGCGTCCGCCCTCACTGGTTCTGTCGTGATCGTGGCTGCCATCGCTTTGATAGGGCTGGCCGGTGTCTGGGCCTATCGCCGCAGCCGCTCAACCGACCCGAACGCTGTCGATTGCTGCGCGCCCGAAAGCGCAAAACGAAAGTCAAACACATGAACGATTGCTGCGCATCCTCCGCGTCCCAACGCGAGCTCGTGGTGGCCGCATCGGCGGCACCGCCAAACTACACGGTGCGGCCAGGCGTGACGTTTCCGGACTGGTCGGCGGTTATCTCGCCCGTGGTCAAAGACACCCTGCTGGCGATGATCGGGTCGGATCATGTGCTCAATCGCTGGAGCGGTTACGACCCTGCCACCGACCGTGTCCGTGTTGCGCTGCTTAGGCTCTATGCAGAAGATGGCCGAGCTCCGACCACAGGCGCGATTGCGAAGCGCGCGGGGTTGAGTGAGACCGCCGTTCGGCCGCTGCTCGAGGACCTCCGCCGTCGCGACCTGGTCGTTCTCGACAAGGAGCGGATCGTCGGCGCCTATCCTTTCACCGACCAGGACACGGGCCATCGGGTCACCCTTGATGGGCGCGTTCTCAATGCCATGTGTGCGGTCGATGCCCTCGGCATCGGGGCCATGACCGGCCACGATATCGCGATCGCATCGGGCTGCCGTTATTGCGGTGCGCCGATCCGGATCACCACGCGGGACAAGGATCAGGCGCTAGCCCAGGTCGAACCACGGAGCGCGGTCATGTGGCAAAGCGTGCGCTATGAAGGCGCATGCGCCGCAAACTCACTATGTGCGACGACAGCCTTCTTCTGTTCGGACGATCATCTCTCCGCATGGCGTCGTAAACAGAATGCGGACGAGGCCGGATTTCGGCTGTCGATAGAGCAAGGGCTGGAGGCCGGCCGGGCACTCTTCGGGCCGAGCCTCGCCGGCCTCGATGCGGCGCAGCACCTCGACAGCGACGCCGAAACACGTAGCATTTCACAGCCGGTGTCGGCCGATCGAGCACCAACGAACGGCCCAATGCCGAGCCGTCGCATCAGCGCGGGCCGGCGCAGTGGTGGTGCCTACGATCTTGTCGTCATCGGTGCCGGTTCGGCTGCGTTCTCGGCCGCGATCACCGCCGTCGAGCAGGGCGCGAATGTCGCACTGATCGGCCACGGCACGATCGGCGGCACTTGCGTCAATATCGGCTGCGTGCCGTCGAAGACGCTCATCCGCGCGGCGGAGACGCTGCACAACGCGCGTGTCGCGGCGCGCTTCGCCGGCATCTCGGCGCATGCGGAACTCGCCGACTGGCGCGCGACCGTCCGGCAGAAGGACGACCTCGTCGCCGGGTTGCGCCAAACCAAATACGCCGACCTGCTACGCGCCTATAATGGCATCGCCTATCGCGAAGGCCGGGCGCGTCTCGTCGAGGGCGGTGTCGAGGTGGGAGACGCGCCATACATAGCCGCTGGCAAGATTATCATCGCGACCGGCGCGCGACCGGCGGCGCCCGCCATTCCCGGCATCGAGACCGTTCCCTATTTGACCAGCACGACCGCGCTCGATCTCGACGAGTTACCGCGGTCGCTCGTGGTGGTCGGCGGGGGCTACATCGGCGCAGAGCTCGCCCAGATGTTCGCACGCGCTGGTGTCAAGGTGACGCTTGTCTGTCGCTCCCGCCTGTTGCCGGAGGCCGAGCCCGAGATCGGCGCGGCACTGACAGGCTATTTCGCCGACGAGGAGATCGAGGTCGTTTCGGGTATCGCCTATCGCGCAATCCGAAAAACCCAGAGCGGCGTGGCTCTCGAGATCGCGCGCGACGGCCGCAGCGTGACCATCGATGCCGAGAAAGTCCTGGTCGCGTCGGGACGAGCGCCTAACATCGATGGCCTGGGTTTGCCCGAGTTCGGCGTCTCGCTGTCGCCGAAAGGCGCGATCATCGTCGACGACCGCATGCGCACGACCCGCGCCGGCCTCTATGCTGCCGGCGACGTCACGGGCCGCGACCAGTTCGTTTACATGGCGGCCTATGGAGCCAAGCTCGCGGCAAAGAACGCCCTCAATGGTGACAACCTGCGCTACGACAACAGCGCCATGCCCGCCATCGTCTTCACTGACCCACAGGTGGCGAGTGTCGGTCTGACCGAGGCCGCGGCGCGCGTGACCGGGCGTGCCGTGCGGGTTTCAACGATCGGTCTCGATCAGGTGCCGCGTGCGCTCGCCGCCAGGGACACCCGCGGCCTCATCAAGCTCGTCGTTGACGCCGGCAGCGGCCGGTTGCTCGGAGCGCATATCCTTGCGCCTGAAGGAGCCGACAGCATCCAGACCGCTGCGCTCGCGATCCGGCAAGGGCTCACCGTCGACGACCTCGCGGACACGATCTTTCCATATCTCACCACAGTCGAAGGCCTGAAGCTCGCGGCGCTGTCGTTCGGCAAGGATGTCACCAAGCTGTCCTGCTGCGCCGGGTAAAGATCGAGGTCGGGAGTACGGAAGACTCCGGGAGGATATCAAGCGGCTACAGCCCCAGCCCGCGTTTCTTTCCGAAATTCCAATCCACGTTCCCGCCGGGCGCTATCACGCCGCGCACCTCACGGCCGAGCTCCTTCTCGAGCGCCGGCCGCCACGGCACGAGCTGGAATCCGAGCCCGTCATCGATCATCGCGAACCGGCCTGAGGCGAGCGTAACTCGCTGGCGATGGACGCCTGAAACGCGCTCGCCTTCGACCGCAGGCTGATAGGCGAGGCCCGTCTCGACCGACAGCTTCGCCGCGGCGTCTTCCAACTCCCGCCGTCGCAGCGTGGCGAGCAGATCGCGCGCGAAGACGACACGCTGTCCTTGTCGTCGCGCGAGCCCTTCCTCGGCGAGATGATCGATACGCGCTTCCATGGCGTCGCGCACCTCCGCGCCGAATCCACCGCCGCTGAGCGGCGGGTCCTTGGCGAGGAGCTGGCGATCAAGCCAGGTCGCACCGGACGCCGTCACCTGCGCCTCGATGGAGAGATCCGAGCGGGTCGCGAGCGACAGGCGGCGCCGTCCGGCAGCGTCGTCATAGCTCCGCGCCTCGACGATCGCCCCTGCCGACGCATCGCCGGTCATCTCGAGATCGGAGAACTTGAGATGATGGGTGCGTCCATCGACGCCGGCGACGATCGCGTAGGCGGTTCCCTTGAGCTCGTCGTCGAGGCCACGCTTGACCAGCCGGCCGAGCACTGGATCGGATGGCTCCTCTCCGTGCAGAGCGAAAGAACTGAGGTCCGGCTCATGCCCGCCGGCGCTCATGGCCTGGTGCATCGTCTTGATGATGTCGCCCCGGATGCCGAGTTGGCGGAGCGCCGGCTCAAGCCCTGGCTTGAGCGACCAGCAGGCAGGGCCGACCGGATCCGCGAGGCCGAGGCGTTCGAGTTTCGCCGCCCGCCCGAGCAGCAAACCGCGCAGCTCGGGGTCCTCGGTTTTATGCCCGGGCCGCAGGTCGGCGACGCCGCCGCATTCGTCAGAGATGTCGCGCAGCGCCCGGTCGAGGCTCGTCCATCGATCTGATCCGACTTCTCGTTCGAGGGCCGTGCGGATCTCCTGCTCGCTGCGCGGGCCAAGCTCCAGCGTGACGCGCTCGGCCGCGCGACCGCGAAAACCCCGGCTGATGTATTCGCGGCTGATGACCAGGTCCTGACCGTCATCGGCGCGGCCGCGTATGAGGACGTGGACGTGCGGATTGTCGGTGTTCCAGTGGTCGACCGCAACCCAGTCGAGCCCGGTGCCGAGGTCCTTCTCGACATCGAGCATCAGCTCGCGCGTGAAGGTCTTGAGGTCGCCGAGCTCGGCGCCGTCTTCCGGCGATATGATGAATCGGAAGTGATGACGGTCATCCTCGCAGCGCTCGGCGAAGGCGCGTTCATCCGCCGTGTCGGACGCTGCGTCGAACATCCGCGCGTCCTCGCCGTCGCGCGTCACCCCCTCGCGCTTGAGGTAAGCCATGTGCTTGGGCAGCGGCGCCGAGCGGAACCGTGCGCCCTGGTGACGTACGACGCGTGCTTTCATCACCACGCGGCGGGCGTTCGATCGGAGTCGAATCGAGACCGCCGCGCGCCGGCCGCGTCCGAAGCGCGACCGGCTGCGGCCCTGGCTCGAGCGAAAGCTGTTGCCGACGTGGCCCGCCTTCTTCGCGGCCCGCATCACTTCGCCGACGAAGGTCTGTGGGCGCTTGCCGCCACGGTTGCCCTGCTGAATGCGTCCGGGCCGAACCCGCAGGTCATCGTCGCGCGTCGTCACGATGCGGCGGCCCGCAGCAATTCAGGGCGACGGCGCTCGAGGCCTTGAAATGCTTGCACAATTTGCAGAAAGCGCCAGCAGCGGGTGTTGATGGCGTTGGTAAATTCCTCAATCTTCCCAACCACATACGCCGGACCGAGGGCCGGCCTTTTCCCTTGCCTTCCTAATCGGGCCTTCAAAGTCAAGGCGCCGTTGAACTTTTCTGCGAGGTTCAGATTCATCGCGGGTTCCTTTCTCTCTGCATGATCGCGGGCAGAGTCCGACCGTTGACGTGCGCGCAATTTGCATTCTCCAGGCGGGGAACCGTGCGTTCCTTCGCGTTCGGCACAGGGCCGTCGCATGCTCTTCATCAGCTCCGTAACAAGGCTGTCCAAGCAGTCACGACGCTCTCATCCTCGAAGGACGGCAGCAGGCAAGAGATAGCGGACATTCCCTGTTTCGCGGCCCCGCCAGGGGACGCTCACCGCGCGCGCGGATCTCGATGTTTCTCCTGTTTCAATGACCGCCCGTGATGCCTGCGGTCAGCAATTCACCTCGGCTCGGAAGCCGCTTTCAGACGCTATGCGGGCTTCAATTTCACGCGTTGTGTGATCTTGGCGCCGAAGCCAACCTTGAAGTCGGTTTCGTCTATCCACATGCGATGCAGGACGCCGGCAAGCTTGCGCGCCACCGCAACGATCGCGCACATCATGCTCGTTCGCTTCGCAATCCGAAGGCCCCACGCCCGCAGTGCGGACCAGGTTTTCACCCTCATAAGAAGGCTCGCAGCGGCCTCGCACAACGCCTCCCGGACGTTGACGTCGCCCTGCTTGGTGATACGCCCCTCGAAGTCGATCGAGGTTCCGGACTGATGCCGTTTGGGCGTCAGGCCAAAATGCGCGCCAACCGTTCGCGACCGTGAGAAGCGCAGCGGATCGTCTACACCCACCTTGAACGACAGCGCGGTAACCGGTCCGACACCGGGGACGGTCATAAGCCGGCGACACACGGTATCGTGCCGGACCACCTGCAGGAGCACGCGGTGCAGCTTGTCGTAACCGTCGTAAACCGCTTTGCGGACCTCCAGCATCGTCTCGATCATGGTCGTAAACACGTAGTCTGTGTGCTTGGTCAGCTCGCGGATGCGCGCCTCATAGCTGCTGTGACTGACCTTTCCGACCAGCAATCCATAGGTTCGCAAGGCACCGCGGATGTGATTCTCGATGTCGATCAATTTGCGCTTGAGAAGCTTTCGATTGGACAGAAGTGTGCGCATTTTCTGCATATCGATGTTCTTCACATACACTGCGCGGTACCAGCCCAGCCGCATCATCTGTGCAATCCCGCGGGCATCATTGCGGTCGGTCTTGTTGCGCATGGTCGACAACGATACATGCATGTGGCGCGCTTCCACGACGATGATTGGCATCCCGGTTGGATGCAGCTCGCGGTGCAGCCACATACCCAGCGACGACGCCTCGACACCCACACGACCAAGGCGATCCGCGAAGCCCTCCAGCGCGGAGCGGATCGCCGCCGGCTCGGTGGCCACTTTCGTCTCCCGGACGTTCTTCCCGTCCTTGTCAATTACGCAAATGCTGGTCTCTTCCAGCCCGACATCCAATCCAACATAAAGTTCCATCGATTATCTCCTTCTGTGCCAACGAGATTTCATCGTTGCACCAGGCGCCGACGCTCATCTATCGCACTCAAAGTTTGGTCGAGGCCCGATTTGAAGAGCCGTCCGTGGGTTGGTCGTCTCCACTTCCCTGCGCCCACAGCCAAACCTGTCCGATGGCCCGCCAGACCCCGATGAGACCGAAGCCAGCTCATAGCTTGGGCTCACGCGCCGACCGGGGCGCAAACAGCCCTTCGGATTGTGGCGCAAGGCCTGTCCAGTCCGTCGCCGGCCTTGCCATGGATCGAGGTTTGCCCGCGCCACCGAATAACGCTGCTCCTGTGCCCGAGGCGTCGTTCGCGCGCGCTGGAAACAACGGCGAACTGGTCCAGGACCGGATGATTGCGGCGATGATGTTGCCCGGCGCCGATCCGCCGTCGTGCAACAACGGCGTGAGCGCGGCGACATAGGCTCGCGTCTCGGCCGGCAACGGACGGCCGGTCGCGAGGTGGTCCTCATAGCGTCCGGGACCGGCATTGTAGGCCGCGAGGAAGCCAAGCTCCCCGTAGCGGTCGTGTAGCTCGCGAAGATACGCTGCGCCCGCCAGGATGTTGTCGTGTGGGTCGAATGGATCGGCGCCGAGGCCGTATCGCGAGCGCAAGCCGGACCAGGTGTCGGGCATGATCTGCATCAGACCCATCGCGCCCTTGGGCGAGACGGAGCGCACAATGCCGCGACTTTCCACCTGCATGACAGCGGTGATCCAGGAGGTCGGAATGCCGAAGCGCAGCGCGGCTTCCGACACGAACCGTGCAACGCGACCGCTCTCCGACGTGACGGCTGATACACGCTTGTCGCCCGCCTGCGCATCAGCAACGCCGCCAGCCGACAACAGCACCACTACGATCGCGAGCGACACGTAACGGCGAAGTCCGTGCGATCGATGTGAGCCGGTGCGGCGAGCGAGAGGTGCGGCGACGGCCGGGAAGGAGGAAGAGTCGTGAGGCGTGGACGACACCGCCGGAGCTGACCGAGCGATCGATTGAGGCATGGTCAGTTCTCCGCGTGCGTCCAGATCGGATCGGCCCGGCCGGCGATGGTGGTGAGTGGCAGCGGCCCGAAATACCGGCCGTCGAGGGAGTCCGGCGGCGCGGTGTTCATGACGAAGACTTCGCCAGGCGCGAGCGCGCGGCAGCCCTGCCAGTCGGGCAGAGTGCGGCCGAAGCGGTCGCGGTCGAGCGCCTCGCCCATGGCGGCGTCATCGACGGAGATGGCGCGTCCGTTGCGGCAGACAGTCTGGCCGGGAAGAGCGAGGATATGCTTCAGCAGCGGCACGCCGAGCGGCAGGTAACGGCGCGTGGCGAAGAGCTGCGCGAGAGGCGCGGGCGGCTGGACTACAACCAGCTCCCCGACATGCAGCGGAGGCGCGCGCCGCACGGCATAGAGGCCGATCGGGACACTGGCGCTGGCGTTCCAGAGCAGCTTCGGCGCGGGATGAAAGAGGCTCGACAGCGCGACAAAGAGCGTTGCAGCGTAGGTGGTGATGACGAAGCCGAAGCGCGTCATGGCGCAAGCCTCCGGCGCAGCAGCCAGGCGCGATGCTGCTCGCGGCTGTAGGGGTGTGGTGGCAGGCCGACGATGAGGCGGTTGTGGAGATGGCGCCAGTGATCGGGCGCGGCGTCCGCTGGATCGATGCCGAGCGCCTCTACCGCGTCGATTGCCTGGAGGACACGCTCGACTTTTGGCCAGCCGCTGATGCGCAGCAGAATGTCGCCGCCGGGGCGAACGAAGGGCAGCGTCTGATAGGATTCGCCGCGGTCGATCGCGCGCACGATGTCGATGCGCGAGACGATCGTGCCGAAATCGTTGGACGCCCAGCGCACGAAGGCGAAGACGCCGCGCGGCGCGAAGCTCAGCACGCGGCGGCGACGATCGAGGATCGTCTCGCCAGCGTCGCGGCCGAAGCGGATCCAGTGCTCGATGCGTCCTTCAAGCCACGTCAGCTCGACATGCGTCAGGAACGGTCCGGCATCGGGCCGCGGCGCGCGGCCGGCGTTGAAATCGGCCATCACGAGCGGTCTCCATCGGTGTCGGGAAATTCGCGCGCCAACAGGTCGCGCAGCATGTCGGCGACGGTGACGCCGCGTTGGAAAGCCGCGATCTTGATCCGGCCACGCAAGGTGGGCGTGATGTCGACGGTGAGCCGGGCCGTGTAGAGGTCTGCCGCGGCCGCGTCGGACGAGGCGGGATCGGGTGATTTGATCCAGCTCTCGGCGTTGCGAGGACGCGTGGCGAAGCTGCTGTTGGGGCTGCGTGCGGTCATGGCGCCAGCCTTTCGACTTCAGCCGCCAGCGCCGCGATCTCGCGCGCGGCCGAGCTGCTATCGTCATGCTCGAAGACGAGTTGGCCGGTGCGCGCCGCGTCGGCGAAGATGACGCGCTGGCCGATCCGCGCCGCAAGCGCCGGCGGATCATGTTCGGCGAGGCTATGCGCCGTTTCTCGGGCGATGATGGTGCGTGCGGGACAGCGATTGAGAATGAAGCGGGCCAGGAGCTCGGGGCGAAAGACACGCGCTTCGGCGATCAGCGCCAGCATCTCGGCCGATGCCCAACCGTCGAAGGGCGACGGTTGCGCGGGGATCAACGTGAGGTCAGCGGCAAGCAGCGCCGAACGCAACAAGGCGGCGACGCGCGGCGGTCCGTCGATGATGACGTGATCGGCATGCCGAGCGAGCTCGGGCGCCTCGCGATGCAGCGTGTCGCGCGCCAGGCCAATGACGCCGAACAGACGGTCATGGCGCCGGCGTCCGCGCTGCTCGGACCAGTCGAGCGCCGAGCCTTGCGGATCGGCGTCAATCAGGGTGATCCGCTTTCCTTGCCGGGCCCATTGGCCGGCGAGATGCAAGGCGAGCGTCGTCTTGCCGACGCCGCCTTTCTGGTTGAGCAACGCGACGATCATCGAGCGCCGCTCCCGGTTTTGCACTGGGGAGCGCCGTCGCCAACAACAGACTCGTTAGATTCTTCTTGGTTAGATTCTAAGTTAGGCGGCTCGCAAGCGACGGAATTTCCATCGGAAAATGCCGCTCCTGGTTCCTGATAGCACGAGGATGCGGTTCCCGATAGCACGACCGCGCCCACAGCTTGTCCACAGGACCCTGTGGACAAGGAAGCGGTGCTGACGAAGGCGAGCAGCTCGCGACCGCCGCTCGCGCGATCGACGCCGAGGCGATAGCCCGGCAAGGGCTGGCGACGCGCGATGTCGCGCAGCTCGAAGGCGAAGCGCTTGAACGGCGAAAGGCTCGCCGACTTCATGTAGAGGTGACGAAAATCGAACCGCCAGCCCGCGCGCTGCTTGCCGGCATGCTTGCGCACGAGGCGGTAGAGCCAGCGCTCCAGTCCGCCTGTCAGCGCGAAATACGTGCGATCGATTGTCAGCACGAGGGCGTCGTCAAGGACAGCGCGATAGAACCAGTCCGGCACGATGAGATCGACACCAGCGGCGTTGCCGTGTGCGTCCGCGTGCTCGGTCCACTCGTTGATCCAGGAGAAGCGGTGCATACGCCGCTCGCTCGCCTGGCGCAGCGACGTGGCGACCGTGGTGGACTGCAAGCGGTCGAACGCGGCCTTCAGGCGATGATAGTCGCGCGCGCTGGTGCCGCGGCCGATGAACGTCAGAATCTCGTAGGGTGTAGCGGCCATCAGGCGCGACGTGCGCAGACCGGAATCGCGCGCCTGGACGATTTGTGAGGCGGCCCAGATCAGAACATCGGCATCCCAGATGGTCGCCATGCCGTGCTCCGGCACAGCCTCGACGCGGATGGCGATGTCGTTCATCCGGTAGTCGATCGGCGTCGTGCGGTGCGTCTTGGCGAGCGCGAAGAACGGATAAGCCATGAGGTCCTGCGCATCGCGTGGCGCGAGGTCGCCCGGCAGTGCCCGAAACAATTCGAGCTGCTCGCGTTCGGATCGTGTGCGATGGCGCGCTGACATGCGTGACGTCAGCGGCGCGGCTGGCGGGCTTGTTCAAGTTCGGCCGCGGTGTGGCGCCGCGCCGGCAGGACGACGACCTTGCCGGGGTCGGATGTCGACGCCTTGGCGGCGGCATCGACCCACGCCTGCAGATCCTCGACGCGATAGACGACGCGGCCGCCGAGCTTGGAGTAGCGGGGGCCGGTGCCGTAGATGCGGTGCTTCTCGAGCGTGCGGATGGAGAGACCGACGAAGCGCGCGGCCTCGGGCGTGCGCAGGTAGCGCGGCGGCAAGCCTGCGAGATTGGTGGACATGGGATATCTCCGTGATTGCGTGGGCGGCCGTCGAATGACGGCGGCTGTCAGCGACCACGGTGGCGGAAGGGACGCGGTCCGAAATAGTGCGATCTCGGAGGGGGATGAACGCGCATCGGCAGCGCGCGGAGGCTATACGCGGCGGCGATAGGGGTGGAGCAGAAGGCGGCGGTAGCCGCCCCGCATCATCGAGAATCCAAGCCGGACGAGACGACCGGTCTGATCGCGCAGCTCGTGCGAAATCCAGTCGCGCTTGGAGATCGGGGCGGTGTCGAAGAGGGCTGTGGCGATTTCGGGATAGGTCGCGCGCTCAAGCCGGCCGTCGAGCGCGCGCAAGGCGA
>Ga0209952_1000703_pt1 | contig 37186 bp, 42 predicted proteins | sample ThiBiot_750_biof_2_FD_183951 | JGI IMG/M metagenome (GOLD analysis project Ga0209952, IMG submission 183951) | Wastewater bioreactor microbial communities from Cape Town, South Africa - Thiocy_cont_750_biof (SPAdes) | ecosystem: Engineered > Bioreactor > Thiocyanate-remediating >...
AATCTAAATGTATATATGGCCTTCGGCTCTATTTGTTTCTTTGTTTTTGTTCATCAATAATTCATTTTATATAAAACAGTAATGTATCAGATATATTCTTGTTAATTGATGTTTCGATTGATGTTTCTTCTAGACACCCCGTCGGCCATGTCATACTAACAGTTTTAGTTTAAATAATTTATATTTACGTCAGCAAACTGAGTTTGAATTAACTTTTTTGATGAAAATTTGTTCAAGCAAATAAATAAAATGCATATCATATAAATATTGGAGATTGTTTGCAACGCGAGTAGTTTTGACGTTCTTTTATAATTAAAAAAAACTAAATGACAAGTCTGTGTTTGACATGATCATGATGCACCTGTTTACACTAGAAATTTCTGTTTCAAAAAGATTTTCTATTCCTAGATGTGTTGTTTATTAATCATTTAAATAGCTCGATTGTTAGATAATCTGAAATGAGAATAGAATAACTTACGGCGTCTGAGTCTCAATCGTAAATTAATTAGTATTCTGTTTTTTTTTAGTCCATTCATTCATGTTCTTCCATGCAAATGTAAGAAATTACTTTTAACGAAGAGGAAAAATTTAAGTATATTCTTCTTCCGACGAAAATATAACAGTCCTCACGTGTGTTCATATTATTTTTCCTCTTCCCATAGAAAATCAAAAATATAATGCTAATATATCCGGTAGAATGCTTTTTCAAGATGGATTATCACGACTTTTCATGCCAGACAAAACGTTGATATAAGTTTTCTTTTTTGCTCGCTTTAACCTATTCTTCCTCAAGGATGCAAATCTACTAATCAATCTGAGTTTTTTTTTGTTATGTCGAAATATGTAAATAGTCAAAAGAATTAAAATTCAATCAAGGTTTCATTTGTGAATCACAAATGATTTTTGCTGTTCGTATTTGTATTCTAATTTTATTTTGTTGTTCATTTATTGATTTAAATTCAACAGTTTGTCAACTAAATGCATTCAATATGTGCTATTCGAATAATATTGAAAATCGTTCGATATTCGTTTGGTTTACAATTGAAAAATCTTTAAATCAAACATTTGATTTCTATCGATTTGTTCAACGAGAAGACAATTCTATTCAACATCTAACTAATTTTACATCACTCATCGATAGAAATAATAGTTTACGTATGTTAAATATCGATACTGGCGAATATGAGATTTGCATTGAATTTCAATCGATATCTCTGATGTTCATCTATCAACCGCGTGATGGTTGTCTAAGAATATCAATTGGTAAATCAACATTCGAATCATTTCATCAAAATTCCATATCATTATTAGTAACATTAGCAAGTGTTATAGTTTTATTTTTTCTTCTTGGTTTGATTGTTCAGTGGGTGAAAGGCAAACGTCAAAGACAAGATCAATATTCACTCGATCGAAAACACGAACGTTCATCAAGTTTCATGTCAAATTTATCTCTAAGACAACAACGTGAACGAGTACTTGGCCATTTTTTTCATCGATGTTTCGATCAGTCAAAGACGACACATTTGCATCAATGGGCACGTCATCGACCATCAATCGATCTCGTCTCATCTCGAAAAGTTTCATTTGATTTAGCATAATTTCTCACAAAATGTATTTGTTTAAATAATTTTTCGTTCGAATACAAGAAAAACAAAACGAGAACTCGCTGTTCAATAAATATTTCGATATTCTTTTATCAAATCACGATTTATATTCGTTTGTACATAGCGAAATGCAGATGGATTTTGTTTCGATGATTTCGACGAATTCGATCGACTCGATCGAGCTGTTCCATAGATATTCGAAATGTTTTCTTGTAATTTCGCATTTGTTAAAATAGGTGTTTGCTGTCGACTATGTGTTGCCGATAGAATCGTTGGCCGTTCAACATAATGTATCGGTGTTCCTTTGGTTAATGTTGATTGACTACGATGATGATGTTGACTTTTCGAATTAGCTGATGATTGTAAACTAGTTCGACGTTGTTTATCATCGAGATGAATGGATTCAGTTTGATTTACTAATGATTGAAGAGAGACATTATTCGATGGATATTTTCGTCCTTGTTTATCTTCGAAATATTGTTCGATAATATCGAATTGATTTGGTGTTGAAATTCGATGTGATTTATCATCGTATAATCTTTCGAGACTTTCGAGATCAATAACAGGTATAGATCGACGTGAACGAACTCGACGTTCGTGAGGAATCGAAGGTTTCGATGATGGCTCTGTTTGTTCAGTTGAATTCATTTGAACAACATCCATAAAAACAATTCGATTGCCTTCATCAGTTATTTTCTCTCCATGTTCATTGATCCGATAGGGTATTGGCTTTGATTTGATTGATGTTTGTCGGTCTAATCGAGACTTCGGTTTTGATGTCGGAAGAATTTTTTCGATGATTATCGGTGGTTTAGTATGTTTACAATGTCTATGTCGTGAAACTACAGGTTCAAATGAACTTGTCTGTTGATTGAGTAATGAACTATGAAATTGATCGATATTATTGAAATGACTATGCCGTTTTTGAGAAGATTCTATTGAACTCGAACTTGTCGACTTCTGACTAGATGATGAATGACATGAACATGATTGTTTTTCATCTTCATCCATTCGACGTAGATATCGATGAATTTCATGTGCTGTATCGTCGTGATAAAGACCTTCATGTAAACCGAATGGTGATGGTGGCGGACGTGGACGTGTATTATGATGATTTTCATCATCGTCCCATAATTGCCATTGTTCGATGAGACTTGCATCTGTTCGATAGAAATATCCGTTCGATGATGAATCGAGTAAAGATGTTCGTAACATTTCTTCATCGATCGAACGTTTCGATTTTCTACGATGTTGTTGAACATCAACTTCATTATCTGGTGACAAATAGATAATACCTGTTATTTCACTTAATTTTCGTCCATAACGATCTAACTAAAAGAAAAACAAAGAATTCTTTTCGAACAAAAACGAATCGATTTAATACTTGATAGAAAATCGGCGATTTAAAATTGACAATCTGCTGTGGAAGTGTCGAATAGATTTCTGATATTGCTTGAATCAGTGTAATAGCAGCGTCTGCACTTTTCGTTATGAAACAATGGCATTCATCACCCTCGAGAATTTGTGTTCGTCGAATGACAGCACAAAATAATGGCGGATGTTTGCTATCGGAATTCGGCAGAGAATCTAACGGCATAAAACGCCAATCAACATGTGATGTGACATTCGATCGATCGGATTCGACGATTGTAAAACGAAGACTTGCGCAATAGACAAGTGAACTTATTGGAAAGAAAATCACGGCATAGGGTTGACGAGTAAATGCTAATTGAATACCATTATGATAAACGGATAGGATAGCATCGATACCTCGAACTGTATTCGTTCCATCGACTGGATATCGATGTGAAAATGGTTCTTGAATCGATTCAATACTACGAAGACCAACACTCGCCGGTGCTGTGCCTAAATATAAAACACCACATTGAACAAGCGGATCGATAGGTTGTATTTCAGGTAGAATAGGCAATTGATCAGCTGAGAGATTTTGTTCGGTCGTCATATGCACGTCGTCTATCGACCTATATTTCGAATAAGTCAAGTGATTAAAACGTTTTTGTTTTTGTTTTAGTCTATGTCGATAAAAAAAAGCGAGACAAACGACGGCAATATACAAAACTCGATGATCGGCAATTGTTCGCATGGACATGTTCAATCAATGTACGTGTATATAGGTCACTAAACCCATTCAACTGTGACAGAGAATAAGTACACATTTTCTTTTTCTACGCAATCATGAATCGAAAACATATCGTTCTATTTGTTCAGAATGATTTTGACAGTTGAATCAGTAATTAACACAGGAAATCCGATATCGTGTATTTTATTTTGTTGATTAAAAAAGAATAGAAAAAAAATACGAATTATTCATTTTCTTATGGAAATTTCTACGCCATCACGAATATCATTTCGATATTCTAATGTCGTTTCATGTAATTGACTATCATAATTCGGATTATTTTGAATATATTCAAGATAATCCGGTGCACCTGGGTCAATCACATTATCTGCAACAATCATTGTGCCTGATTGAATTAAATTATTCTCTTCAAGTAATTTCAAATCACGTAAATAAACAAATTTCGAATGATCAATAAATATAAAATCAAACGAATCGACATGAAAATCTTCACGTAAACGTGGTATCACATTTTCTGTGAAATCATTGATAATCTGTATGCGTTTGTCAACGCCAGCGTATTCATGAATCGAACGAGCTATATCAGCTGATTCCTGATCGGCTTCAATCGTAATAAATAAAGTGTCGTCTGGCAATTGTAAAATGAATCTCAATGAACTATATCCAAGAAAAGTACCTTGACAAATAAAAAGAGAGGAGATTTATCGTTTGTAAGAAAATAAAAACTAACCTAATTCGAGGACAGTTTTCGGTTTTCTTGTTTGCAAAGCTTGATCAACAATTTTGCCCTTAATATCACCTAAATTCATTAGCCAATGTTCATTCCATCCGAATCGATCGATTGTTTCGATTATATTTTGAATGTCACCCTTTCGAGCATTTTTCACAACATATTCTTTCAATAGAACACGTGCTGCCAGCATTCCTGCAACTTTATCGCCTCCATAAGGTTTTTCAACTTTATTCTCGCCCGTCATTCTTTTCTATTTCAGTCGAAATTATTATCTAAAACAATAAATATTTTCTTTCACTGATATTTAACCTACTTATCTCTCAACGACTCTTGTTTAGTAAATAGAAATTTTCTTTGAAAGCTAATGTACCGAGCAGATTTATTATCGAAAAGAGAAAGAAAAAAGAACACAAAGTACATTTTTATTTGAAGATATTGGCAAACAATGGCAATCGACATGTAATCGACCAACGCCAAAATGAACCAATAATCCAGCGGTCGTCTGAATGCACCAGATTTCGAGCACATATTATACCAATCTAGTACCATGATTAATGGAGCAACCATAAATCTTTGAATGTCAAGCACATTTTCACAAACAGGAACTGAAACAAAACATAGGCAAATAAATCAAATAAAATATTCAAATTAAACTAACTCGAAAAGAAAAAATATCGCTATCAAAATGCGAGCGACATCTCCTTGAATAGTTCAACGATTAGCTGTTCGATGTAAACCATTCAAAATTGATTAACCTTTTGTCTTTTTTTTTTGGCTCGTTCGTTCGTTCAATGACAAGACAAACAAATTCACCTTGACATAAATAGCACTTGTAAGTAAATTATTTTCTGTATTTGTGCGTGTGCGAGTTTCTAGTCATTGAATTGTATGGTTGATTCATTATTATTGATTGTCGAATGCAAACGATAACCTAGAACAATAGCTTGTTCTCGATGTTCAACATAGGTTATTTGAATAAGATCGAGTATAGTTTGATTTCCGATAAGAAAATATTTTTCACGTAAAACATGAAATTCTTTGATATTCGAAAGATTGATTTCGTATGTTAACGAACGTTTAATATGCGTAAATAAACGTTCGAATGGAACATTTAGTTCTTTACAAATTCGTTCGAGTTCATCGATAACTAAACTTCGAATTTTTGATTTTAAACAGAATCGAAACGGTTTCGATAAACGATTTAATGATTTCATTTGAATATTATTGATCATTAATTGTATTGTTTGCTGTTGATTTGTTAGTATACAATCGATGATTTTAATATCGAAACTAATACGAAATCGGATGAAATGTGAATCATGAAAATTAATATGAAAAACGAATTGTATGCCATCTTCGTGACAGAAAAGATCTTGAAATGTTTGGTCTTGATTGGCTTGACAAATGAAACGAATCTTTCGTCGAATGAAATCTTCGTCGATCGATATACGATCTTGACGGAATTCATCGAGAAATTCTGCGGGAACATCGAACGTTTTCAATAATTGTATTAATGTTGTTTTGGTAATAAGAAATTGTGTTGCGATCTGTGTGACAAGATTCATTAAAAAGAAAAAAAACAAACGAGAAAATGATCGGCAAAGAGCAACAATTCTTTCCCATTTATTCTTAGCGGTTCGATGGATAGGAAAAAAGAGAAGAAGAACAAGAACAAGAACGGGGCGGAAATAGAAGAAGGCGGAGAGAAAGAGAAAGGAAAAAATTATTATGAGTTTAACAGTCGTTTTTCTTCTGTTTTCTTAGATAAAAGATCGTGCATAAATGCATAATAAAACAACTGAACAAATCGAAATAAATGATGAACATCGAGGAATGAGAAAAACAAAATCAACATCGAGTCTATCGGTAAATATATTTGTATGTTCATTTTAAAAACTAGAAATCGACGTTTTTTTTTCTTCTTACAGAGTCCCTCGAAGAAAAAATTCAATCATATCGAACCTGATGAAGTAGAAAACGAAATTTTCTTTTCAATTAAAATTCGATTTCCTTTTTTTCTTTCTTGTTTTCAGACTAATAAACCTTCGTCAAACGGAAACAGGTATAATAAACAAACTAAATCATGATTTTATCGAATGTTCTCTACTAGTTCTCCAAATCAACGTCGTCGAGCTAAACGTTCATCAATAAATAACAATTCTCTTCTCTCAACGATTTCAACTGTTCATGAATTAATGTCATTTATTATTCATAAAGGTATAAATCGATCGGACATATTATCAAATTACATGAGTATGATTTAGATGATCCACCTGTATGGTTAAAACAAACGGATATCTATCGAGAATTTCAAACGAAATCCGATGAAATCCATCGTGAGAATCCGTCCGATGAATCTCATCGACAATATTATCAACAACAACATCGAAAACAATCGTCTAATCTTCATCTATATGCACGATCAAGTCAATCATGGCAAACGACAATAGAAAATCATTCGAATGAAACAGAAACCAATGTTAATCAATCACCTAAATTAAAATCACCATCGAAAACTTTACTAACAAGACGACAACACATGTTATGCCGAAAGAAACAACCAGAGAATAGTCCTAGACGTCGACCGCGACTGAACAGTGTAGAAAATCGAGGTTTGCAAATACACAAGAGAAATATTTTAATTAATCTATTTCTTTTTTTTGTTTTCTTCTATTATTTTCTCAAAGAACCATCAGAAAAAAAGGACTCATCGTCAACAAATGATAGTAATACATCATCATCATCGATTGAACATGCATCGCCATCGCCGACGACAACAGTTTCCGCTTCGTCGTCACATCAATCAAGTCCACGAGATTGTATGCGTGCTAATACATCAGTCAATACACCATTGCGTATTCAAACAAGTATTTCACCAACTAATCAAACATCAACGCCACAACGTCGTTCAACACGTACATGGGCGCCATCGAACTTTTTCGTTGATCCTGTTTGGATCATTCCGAATTCGACATCACCATCGTCGCCGTCGTCATCATCGAAACGATTACTTGTACAAAATTCCGATGAATCAAACAAACGTCCACGACGACGATGTCGTTCCTAAGAACAAAAGTCGAACTCAATTCATTTCCGTCTGTGCTTGCGTTTTTGTTTTGCTGTCTATTTGTTTCTGTGTATGAATTCTACAAGAGACGCTAGTTAATCTCTCTTATCATTCAATGAAAATAAATGATTACATGTCAAAAGAAATTCTTTCGATTGGTAATTGTGTTGAAAATCGTTTTGTCCAACAAATGGTAACGGACGTGTTTCGTAATTAGGTACTTAAACTTTCGAACAAACACGCCAGTTTCGCATCAGCAATTTGACTCCAAGGAGAAAAAAATACGCAGCGTTTGAAAATAGCGTCATTTGTTTAGAGAGAGAATGAGTAATCGAGAATGTTAAATATAAACGATGAAAAGGAAGAGAAAGACTTGAATAATCGTTGTCCTTCCTGACCTTCGACGTAATTTGAATATCATTTTTGGATAAACGCAAAAAAAAACCTTGATATTCGAATGCAAGGCAAAGAACGAAAGAGAAAGAGAATCGATAGATCTGTTTTGTTTCATATGGTTACTCAGTATTTATTAACTCCTTTTCATTTGGTAGGTTTATTGCGTTTAGATATGCTCGTTTTATTACTCACGATTTTATCCGTCTCAATTCACTACGGACAATCGGCTATCGAAGCTACAGCTGATGTTCGTTTAGATAATACAAATGCATCGATTGGTATCTTGACATTTTATCAAGAAGATGCAAATTCAGATGTCAAAATAACTGGTACACTCAATTCATTAGCAGCTGATAGTAATTTAGTATGCAATTTTTTTTTCTAAAATAGAAGATGAATGTATCTTTGTTTTGTTTTCTTTCTTAAATTAAAGGGTTTTCATGTTCATGTCTATGGTGTTAATGAAGATTGGCCAAATTGTACAGCTGCTGGTGCTCATTTCAATCCTTACAGTATACAACATATTCATCTATTTAATTGAGTTATTTCAATCGATTTCATATTTAGATACGGCTCATGGTCCAAAGGACGCTAACATAACCAGTCGACACGTTGGCGATCTCGGTAATATCACAACCGATGCTACTGGCCAAGCAACTCTATCAATATCTGATAAAATCATTCAATTCTACAACAGTACACAGGATATTGCCAATCGAACGATTGTTGTTCATATTTCACCTGATGACGGTGGTTTTGGTACTGGTGATAGTAACACAACTGGGTAAGAATTCGGATATTTTCGATCGAAGACTTTCATTTTTTTTTGTTTGTTGCTTTTAGAAATGCTGGTGCTCGATTTGCATGTGGTTTAATTAAACTTACATCTCATGGATATGTTCATGAGCCAACATTTATCCTGTTAGCTTTAGCAGTGATCTACGTTTTTCTTCTTGATCTTTTCGATTGACAATAAATTATCTCAGCTTTCTATGTAGTACTTAATCTTGCATATTTTCTTTTAGTCATGTATACATATAAAATTACGTACTTTATAATCACGTTTGTGTATAAGAAACGAAAAGAAATAAAAAAAAAACATATAGTCAGTTGTTTTTTTCTTCAGTCAGAGATGAATACGTACGACGATAATCTCGATGATATCGATTTAAATGAAGTTTTTAATGATTTTTATGAAAAACCTGAATTATTAGTGATTGAAAATGATTTCAAGTAGAATTTTTGTATAATCGAATATTTCGATTGACAGTTTTTTTTTTATCTAGACAAGAGAAAAACGATGATTTAATCGAATTTACTGAAACCGATTGTACATCACCACAACAAGATCTCGTTCGTAAACGAGCAAAACCTCGATCAAAACAAATGACAATGTATGATTACGCATCAAGCGTATCATTTCGATATAAACAGTTCTATTCATCATTGACTAATACGACTTCAACGGCAACTGTACTTAAAGGACAAAAACGTTCGGCTATTGTATTTATTCAGTGATTTGTTATTGTAGAAATATTTTGTTTGTTTTGTTTTTGAAGTCGGATCAAAGCTCGATGTCAACGAAAAAAACGAAACATATCGATAATTTGTCATCGTCAAAAACATCATCTGTAGATTTTATCGATAATCTTTTACGATATCTCGATGAACGAAGTCGTCATCGATCGAAAACGAATTTTTAAACTTTTGATTTTTATGTTTATTTTTTGTTTTCAAAGTTGTTTCTGTGTGTGTTATTTATTAATCCAATGATGAAATACTTTTTTGTTTTCTGTTGAGTCAAACACATAGACAAATCGTCTAGAACGACGTAGAAAAATAAAGTGTGAACATTTAAGACATTCAGCTTGTATTCCAATCAAAGCTGAATAGAAGACAAAAGGAAACAGAATGTCAAGAACAACAAAAGAAAGAGAAATCTTAGCTTTTTTTCTCAAGTTAAAGATCGAGTTTGACTTTAGATTTACATGGAATTAAAGAATATGTATATATATATAGACAAACGAGATGTTGATGACGAGAAGAAGAAGAAATATGTTATTAATTTGTGTATGTACAGTTTTTTCGAGGATATAATATATCACTGAGAGACAGAAAAAGAGAAAGAGAGAAAGAGAAAAAAAAACATTTTTTGTAGAAAATATTTTCTACGACAAACGTTTGACTATTATTGTAAGGACGGTTCATCGGCATTGCCATTCTCTTCCTGTTCTTCATCAACATCATCTTGTTCGATATCACTTTCATTGTCACCGACAACATCGTCATCATCATCGTCATCATCGTGAATATCAGCAAGAATTTCTTCTTCATCAGATATTTCCGATGATTGAGAAGATGATGAAGACGACTTAGCTATTTGTACACGTCGACGTGTTGGTCGTCGATGATAAACTTCTTCGTCCGATTGCTCATCATCGATCGATTGTGGACTTTTTCGACGTACACGTTTCGAACGTCGTTGATTTAACATTTCACGTTCGTAATCACTTTCATTATCATCATCATCTTCGTCAACTTCTCGATAATTTTTTCTCACTGTTCGTCTCGTTCCATTGTGTCGTTGTGCTTGTTGATTGTACGACGATCGTTTCGTTCGTTTCGTCGATATTTGTATGCCATTTCGACAATTATTACAAACCCATGTTGTCGATCTCGGTGGACAACGTAATGGCGGTTCATGACATTGGCAATGATAGTTTTGTCGACATTGTGTACATTGAATTAATTCATTGTCTTCATTACTTTCACCTGAACATATCGAACAAATGAGATCTTGTTCGTTTTCATTGCCATGACTTTGTTCACTGATCATGTCCGATAGATGACTGCTCATGTTCGAGCGAACGTCAACATCCATGTCGTAGATATCTTCATCGTAGTTTTCGATTTTGGTTTGTCGTTCACTACGACGTCGTGATTTCGATTGGGGTCGACAGGCTGGACAATACCAAAGATCGTTGAGAGAATTCTTATTATTATTTGTTGCCGAACTGAAATCATCTCGTAAACAATCGAGATGATAACCTTGACAACATTGATCACAGACAACAATGAATTCTTCTTTATTTTTCTTTCGACAGATTTTACATTTCAAACCCGTGGTTGATTTACTCCATGCAATCGAATTTTCGAATAACATCATAAGAACGTAGAGACGTGAAAATGTTTGACATGTTCGACAGTCATTCATCCAAATCGGTAGATTTTGTGGATTGGCCGATGAAATTTTCTTTTTCTTTGATGCATTCTTTTGTGTTTTAACCGATGTACCAAATATTCCCGATGCAAATTTCTCGGCAACTGTTTGCTGTAATTGAATGAGTAATTCAGCAAGATCAGTTCGTTGTTGAGTTTGTTTTAATTTCGTTTGCCAATCGACCAGATTTTCTGGTACAATAAAACCACCTAATGAACCTGAACGTAACCGATTTTCTATATCTTCGAGATCGGTTTTAAATGCGACAATAATATCATTTGTTTGTTGATCATCGATATCATTTCCATCGACAATTGATTTGTCGTTGTTGAATTCAACTTTTAATTTCTCTTGAATTTTTTTCATATTTTCTAAGAGATTACCTTCACGAATACCTCGTTGATTCAGTGATTGAATAAATTGTTCAATTAAATGTTCATCATCATAAATCCACCATTGATTATCTTCGTCTTTCGGTATGAGTTTTTCTCCTTGAAGATTTTTAGTTGGCGATGAATTCGTTTGTACCGAATAGAAAATATCCGAGCCAATCCAACCTTTTTCAACTAATAGACCAGCATAACCCTTGAAAAACCAATACCGATTGTAATATCGATCGAAACCTAATGGTTTCATTCGAAAACCATTTTGAAAATGATCAAGTGCATCACGATAGTTTTGTTCGATTTTTTCCAAAGCTAATTCAAGTTTTTGTTCGTAGTGAAGTTTTTGTAATTCAATATCTTTCTTTTCCTTTAATTCTTTGGAAACAACGAGCATTTGTCGTCGTCGTTGAATGACACTCTTTAAATCATCGTCATTGTTATGACTACTATTATCGAGTTGTTCAATCGATTGATCATTTTCATCGTTGGTTTGATTCGATGATTTTTTCGATTGAAAAAAATTCTTTTTCTTCGACGATAATTTTTCTTTGTCACCATTTTGTAATTGAAGTTTCTTTTGTTTAATATCTTCGTCATGTAATTGACGTTTTTCAGTCATTAGTTGTTGACGTTCACGTGAATATTGATTTAAATTTCGTGTTAAATATTCGAAATATTCGGACATAATTTCATTATTTGTCGTAATAAAATTAATTAAACAAACTAAAAGATCAATTTGATTGGGAACAAGAAAATCTTGTCGTTCGCATGTCGATAATTTATCGATAAGTTCGTTATTAATTGGCAATTTTTCTTTCGACAAATACAAACGTGTCAATTCTTGACAAGTAAATGATGTCAATGGAATTTCTGAAAGTTTAACATCATAGATTTGTTCGAAATCTTCATTGATTACTGTTTGTTCATCGATATTTTCTTGTACTTGTTCATCATCATTAGCAGTTGTTGTTGTTGCTGTTGTTGTATTATCTTCACGTTGATCTTGTTCTTTGAATAATAATTTCAAAAGTATTTGCAAAAGATCATCGAAATAAATGGAAAAATGTTCGAGAAAGTTTTTCAATTTCAATGTTCGAAGAAAATCTTGTGTTGTTTTCGATAGATCGTTGTTTAGTGAAAAGAAGAAGAGATTTTGACATGATGTTAGAAATGTATAGATCATCAGGAGATTGCCAAGTGATTGTTCGAGCTGATTATTTGCAAGCGAAAATTGTTTGGGTATTGGCAACGATTTCGATGACGGAAGATCGAGATCATCGAGTGATTTGACTTGATTTTTATTTTGAAGAAAGATTTTCTTTTCCGATTCGGTCATATCGGCAAGACGACGTTTCAATTCAAGATCATCGAATTTCTTCTGTATCAATTGTCGATATTCATCGGGCAAACGTGAACGTTGTTTGTCGTTTAATGTTCGTGCACAATGAAGAATTAAACGTTGAAAAACACGCGAATCCATGCCACGATCACGACGAGTCTTATCGAGTTTCTGCAAGAGAGAATAGGGCACAGCAGCATTATATGTTGTTGTGTTTTTGGTTGGTGTCGACGATTTTTTGAGTAATTGTTCATGAGAATTCGAATTCTTAGTAAATTTCATATCGTGAAGTGTCAATTGTTTTTTCGATGGTTTCGTTGGTGAACGAGTTGGTTTCGATTTTTTCTTTGGACTTTCGTTTTTTTTCTCTTTGATTTCATCATCAGAAACTGTGATTTGATCCGTATCGACATGTCCATTGGAAAGATTCTTCTTTGGACTACTCTCGTCGTTGTTTTCATCAGTTAATTTCCGTTGAAGTTTGTCTTGTTCACGAATGATTTCATCGAGAGTGATTGTTATTGTTTGACGAGCATTTTCGATCGTTGACTGATCAAAACGATCGACTAGTTGATATTTATCTTTGAGAGTTTCATCATAGAATGCCCATGGACTATCTGAACGATTGCCAAGACGAATAGCATACGAACGAATAAACGTTTTCAATTTTTCACGATTTGGTATTAATTGACTTCGTTGTAATTCATTCGGTAGAACATTATTTATCACTCGATCTTCATCTGCTAATCGAATTGCGTATTTGACATTTTTCATTTGTTTATCTGATAATGGTCTTGTTTGAACCGATGTTCGTTCGGAGATACGTTTGCGTGGTTCATCATTTTCTTCGATACGTTCAATCGTACCTTTCACAACTGTTGTTGAATCACGACGTTTTTTAAAATGAACTGGTTCATTCAGCACAAAACTTTGTCCGAGAACAATCGAAATTTCTTCGGCAACTTTTTCTAATGGTTTGGCATTGTGATGAATAATTTCGAATACGGTCTTATTGAAATATTCGGGCACAAGTGTTGTTAATGTTTGACGTATTTCTTGTTCCGATTGACATGCATCTTTATGTGTTAGACCCGATTTCCACGAACATTCGCATGTCCACCGTTCTAATTCGTAGATTTTCTGTAGTTTTTCTTGTGAATCTTTGTTCGTATGTTCATTTTCATTGATTTGAAATAATCTTCGACCAAATAAAGGCATTATTTATTGTCAACAAACATTCAATTTGATTACAACACACCGTTTTCTCTTTCTGCTATCTAAAACATAAAATAAACTTATTCATTGTGTGTGTGTGTGTTTTTTTGGGTATTTATTTTTGTTTTTTTTTCAATGTATATCAATAAATTTATTTGTTTTCCATAAAAACAAAAAAGAAAAAGAAGAGTTTCTAGAGCTAAAATAAACCGGATGACGTATACGCACTCACACAAATATGAAGAATAATTATACCGGATTTGGAATAAACACAAACAAAGCACAAAAAAAAGAAGAAGAATACTAGGTTTGTTTTTCTTTCTTTCTCACCCCGAAACGACCAGATACTAATCTACATACATAAGCAGAAAAGATTAAATTCGTCAAATAAATAAAGATAATTGTATGTATGTGTGTGTATTTTTTTTGGGTTATTTTAGTTTGGTTTTTTTGTTTGTTTGTAGAGAGAAAAAATATTAAAATAGAGAATTGGGTTACTGTTATTGAACGAAAGACTATTTGTTGTATGTGTTTAAAATAAATCTTTCGAAAAGAGAAACAAAAAATGATTGATTATTGTTCTATTCGCCCCCCTCGTTCCAAAAGCCAACTTTCGACATTTGTAATGCGAACATGATTCTTTACAATGCACACCGGGCTCTTTAGAAGAGTCAAAAGAAAAAGAATTCGAAAGGATTAATTTGTCTATAAAAAAGAAGAAGAAGAAACGGAGACTGAAATCGAGACTAAAACTACCAAAAATTAGTATTGTTTGTTTGTTGGTTGGTTTGTGTGTGTGTCAATTAATTTTTTTCATTGGTACCGCTTGGCGGTATCGATGTTTTGGTATTATTACCAGAATTTTCTTGTTGATTACGTTCACGTTCCATTGCAAGGATGAATTCATTGATGTTATCACGAACACGTGGCCAAGCTTTCTCGGGAATTGTTATAGCTGTTCGAAGATTTGCACGAACCTTGAATAATGAAACAAAAAACAAACACATGAATCTTTCATTTCGTTTTGTGTTTTAGTTTTATCGTACTTCGGATATACGTAAAAAGACTCCACGATTGTTCGAACCGATATCGAAATAGAAGTTCTTATTTCCGACATGAATATATTTGCTTTCAGGTAATTCAGCTGGTTCTATTGCTGGTAATGATTCAATGCTATCTGAAACACGAAGAAGAAAAACAACAACGAATTTGATTTGATCATTCACAGTTTTTATTCTTTTATAGATGTCAGACCTTTATCTTCTTCGTTGCCGAATTCATCGAGTAAACTATTTAATGTATCCCGTAATTCTTGGATACCTTGTGCTGGTAAGGCGATTTGTGTACGTTGAGTATTGAGACCAACCATTGAAATCTAATTTTACAAAAATTCTTTATTAAAATAAATCAATTTCATTGATTTTCATACACGTAGAAATCGGCCACGTTCGTTTTCTTTTAAATCTAAATAATATTTTCGATCGTCTCGTGTGATCGATGCCGAATGAAGACGACCATCTTCATTTGTTTGTTGAGTATTTGGATTATGCTCACCTAGAAAACAAACAAAAAATAAATAAAGAAATTGACTGGTGATTTTTGTTTCTCTTCATCATACCCAATGTTTGAACATGTTCATTGAATGCACTCAAATGATCACGTAATTCATTAGCAACATTCATGGACATTAATATACGACTTTTACGTCCACCGGCACTAACCTAAGCGAAAGGAAATCTTCAATAGATTTTTTGTTGTTGTTGTTTATTCGTTCTACTTCAGCAATTTTTATGAATCGACCACGTCGATTTTGTTTAACATCCAAATAGAATCGTTTCGATTGAACATGAAGTGTTTTCGTTGCTAATTCTTCTTCATTGCCCGATGTACCTTCAAAATCAAATCGATTTCGAATTAATAAAAAAACGAAAAACTTTATTTTTCAAATGAATCAACCTTGTTGCATTCGATCAGTATCAAAACCTCCTTCAGCCATTGAGAGTGTTTCGTATTTTTTGTCTGTATTTTCAAATTTATTGTGAAATAACACGTGCCCGTTTTAACCACTGTTTATTTTAAATAAATAAACAAACCAAAGATAATTTATTTTCTAACCACTCCAACCAACAACACTCTCGATTCAATTGGCGTTGTCCTACCGCCGATTGTTGATATGGAATTCCCGGCGATCTGAAATAATAATAAGAATAATAATAATAATAATCTTGTAATAAAGCAAAAACAAAACCAATAAGATAAATATTTCTTATTTCGAACAATTGCAAACACCTATTAACTAACACAAGTAACTAGCGTTTTTCATCACTGAAATAATACTCATTTTCTCGTTCTTTCTCTGGTTTGTTTTGTTCGTTCTCTTCCAGCTGAAAAAAAAAAGAATAATCAGATTTTTTTTCTCTTCTTTTCACTTATGATTGGCTCATAGAGGTTAATTTGATTGAAATCATGGCGGAAAATGTTTTCGAAAAAAAAATTTTTTTCAATTTTCAAATCAATCAGTTTTATTCAAACGACAAGCTCGTCATCGAATTTACTCGCAAGAAAAATTTCATATTGCGACATCTTTAAATTCCTAGATATACTTATTTCTTATTGTTTTGTTTCAGTTAATGTTGTCAAGTGAATGTTGTTTGTTGTTGTTGTTATTGTCTTTTTTTTCTCTTTCCCTCGACTATCATTTAGGTTTTTTTTATTTTGCTTTTCGTTTCAAGATTTTCAACGTTTCTTGTCTTTGTTTGTCTCTTTAATTTGCAAACTCATTCGAAATGGCCGATCAATTAACCGAAGAGCAAATCGCCGAATTCAAAGAAGCCTTCTCACTTTTCGATAAAGATGGAGATGGAACAATTACAACGAAAGAATTAGGCACAGTTATGCGTAGTTTAGGACAGAATCCAACCGAAGCTGAACTACAAGACATGATCAATGAAGTCGATGCCGATGGTAAATCGAAATTGACGGCTGTTGTTGTTTTTTTGTTTGTCTACGTGTTCTCTTGCTGATAGGCAATGGTACAATTGACTTTCCGGAATTTTTGACAATGATGGCTCGAAAAATGAAAGATACTGATAGTGAAGAAGAAATTCGTGAAGCATTCCGTGTATTTGACAAAGATGGAAATGGATTTATATCTGCTGCTGAACTTCGGTTTGATTTTGTTTTTTTTTTTCGAATCGAATTTGAGTTTATCTGTGTTTTGTAAAGACATGTGATGACAAATTTGGGTGAAAAATTGACGGACGAAGAGGTCGATGAAATGATCCGAGAAGCAGATATCGACGGAGGTACAGCAAAATCGAACTCTTTGTTTCGTTTTCATAATAAAAATATTTTTCATCTCTAGATGGTCAAGTCAATTACGAAGAATTCGTTACCATGATGACTTCGAAATAAATCTCAAATTCATATCATTGAATTCAACAACACATACACACATACAAGAAAAAAAACACTTTTTTTTGTCTCTTTCGTTTTGTTTTCTTTTTTTTGTCATCGTTGTTCTGTGAGTGTATGCTATTTTACTCTGCTCTCGTTTTCTTTTTCTTCTTTACTATTTAACACAGACATTAGCATGTCTTTTTCTTCTTCTTCTTCTTTGTTTGTATCTTTGCCACACAAAAAAACATACATACAACAATATACTCCTTTCTTTTTATTTGTTTGTTTTCATTTCTCTGTCTCGGTTTTTTGCATTGTTCAGGTTCTCAATAGAAAGATCTATTTATCAACAATAAAACATCAAGTATTTTTTTTCTTTCCGTTTTCTATTGCTATATATATATACGTACATACAGATTGGGATATTGTCAAATGTATTTCACGAGCAAATTCTTTTTTTCTTTTTTCTCGCTCTCTCTTGTTCTTGTTTGTATGTGTGTGTGTGCTTTTACTTGACTAATTCGCACATTTTCTCAAAATTTCCCATTATGATTATTGATATCCGTCAAATTCTTGTCTTTATTCGCGTATCCACAACAAAGAGCAAAATAAAAACTGAATTTTCTTGACAATGTTCACTATCGTCGATTCCTATATGCAGAACGCGAGAGAATATAAGACGAAGTATTCCCTCAAGTGTGAAGAGAAATCGATGGAGAGAAGAAAAAAAAGAAGAAGAAAATTTTCTTGTTTGCAATTGATGAAGACAAAGTCGATTGCTAGAACATCGTCTACTTGTCGGAGAAAGAAGAAAAACAGAAAGAACGAGAGATAAAAAAAAAACAGCCTACGAACACATTCCGAACTTGAATCGATTCGATACATTCTATTTTCCAATGGCAAATAATCAAACAGTAAATCGCATGAAAACATTTCCTTTTATTGTTTTCATTTCGTTTGTTCTTGGACACAGATTGATGATGTCGAAACGCCATTGAAAACAGTAATCGATACTCAATTGACTGAGGCGTTGGTTAATGAACTTTTTCAACAACAGAATCAGGTAGAAGATTGATGAATAGAATGCTTTTTTTTTTAGTTTTGAAATTTAGGATGGATCATTTCCGGCAAATACACAAATGGGCAATTTATTTAATGTCGATTTTCAATCAATTAAAAACGATTTACAAGCTAAAGGTTTAGATTCATCAAGTAACAAATCATTTGTTTACTCGGGTGTTTTTTTTTAATTTTCATTCGTATGATTTTAGTTGCAGATGAAATTCATCGATTAATATCAACAGGTTCGATTCTATTCTATTTCCTATATTATAGTCAAAAGACTTGCTTTCCTGTGGATCTTAATGCCATACAAGAATTTATTTCCAAAGCACGAACAGAATTAGAAAGTGTAGGCGATCATGTCTCAATCGAAGAAAAAAAAAAGATAAATATATTCTTGTTTTTCTTTCTTTAGTTTTCAACAAAAGACGATCCAATTATGCAAATTTACATCGACAAAGGTGAATTAGCTGTTCGCTATGTTATACAAACTCGAGACAAATATGCGAATATATGTAATGAACTTCATTTAAATCAATCAACATGGGAAGGTTACATTCAACATTTGATGGGCTTAGATAAACTTGAATGAACTCTTTTTCTTTTGATTGAATTCGAACAAAAAAAATTCTAAATACAACTAGAACTTTATTTATCAAGTGATTGTTATGGAGTGCAAGCGTCGGAAAAGTCTTTTCTCTTTGATTCTTTTGAGAAAAACAAGATCATTTTGGTACTTGTTTAATAGAGAAAAATCGTGTATCAGACATTTTTTTTTGTAGAGTCATGTCACGTCTGTTGCCCTTTTTTCATATATAAAACAGATTGACAAATGAAGTTTAGTTCTATATTATCTTATTATATTCGTCATTTTAGTCTAAGAAGAGACATAGGAGATGAAGAACATCATCTGTTTCATTGATAGAAGCAATTACTTGTTTTGCATATGATATAAAAAAGGAAAACGTCATTATCGAACAAATTGATCAATAATCAGAATATTCCCACGACTGAAAAAAAAATATGCTTATTTATTTGTTTGTACCAAGTTTTCCCTCAAATTTGATCAAAGGCAAAAACTGTTTAATAGTCAACAAACATTTGAACCGATATACGGATGATCAACTACGTATATTTACTTATTGGAGTCTTTTATGTTCGTTCTAACATATTTATTTGATTTCACCATACATCATATGGGCAGCACCTTCCAGTTCAAGCGTGGGTAGTTTTCTAAATACTCAATTAAAAATTTTGAATCTCTACCAAAAAGAATTAAAGTGATAGCAAAACGCTATAAATAACATAATATTTGTGTATAATTGTGAAACCATCGATCTTCTTGTTGTTCCATATTTCCAAGTAAAATAGTCGATGGTTCTGATAATTTCTATGTTCGACCATTGTATGCCATCATTTGCCAATTAATTCCTGTTGTTAAGAATCCATTATTGACATCCACATAGATTTTAATCTCAATAATAGTTGACTGAGCTCTTTTCCAAATGAATTATGTTTTGCTTCAACGGCTGTAATACAGTGCATGCCAAACGTGCCAGAATAGATTGAGAAAACTGGCCGATAAGAATTTCTATCGAATTGAAATATTTATTTATCATTTGAAATACATACGATATTATATAAACTTGTATCTACTTATTAGAATATTCATCAGATGACATATTATGTGATCTTATTAACAAATCGATTTATGAAAAAGCAGAAGTCGAAATGACATGGATTTGAACAATATCTGCTTTGAATTTGTGTTAGAAAAAAAACCGACAAACGTTTTATAGGCACAATACAAGGAGTTCTACAAAAATTTCACTTCGGCTCGTTGTATTTCTCATAATAAATGGCTAAACCTTCTTTCTAGTAAAATTAACATTCTTTAAATTACAGTAAGTTATCATTGCAAGCTTAGTTAAATTATCTCATACAAACAGTACGATTGCAAAGAGAGTCCTTATCTCAACTTGGAAGGTTTTTTTTTACCACGAAAACTCTAAAATCAGTATCTGAGTAGCATGATTTTTTTTCGATGGACTTTCCGAGTGAACCTCGAGCAAATGTCGGAACGCAACACAACGAAATTTATCTTTTCGGTGTCCATACCATACCATACTTCAATAACTTTGAAATGAAAACCTTGAGTAACTATTATCAATTTCAAGAAAGAAACATTAGTTCGATAAATGTCAACTTTCAATCAAAATCTACACTGATCTGGCTTTCAATAATAATCCTACTATATTTGTTTCAGAAAGCATTCAGTGAATACCTTGGATAACCGTTACTTATTGTTTTATATAACGAATATTATTCTCAATTCGAAGAAACATGTCTTTATCAATTCATTCACTTCCCATCGACGTAATCTATCGCATCTTCGATCATTTGAATGAACAAGATTTATTCATGTCCACGAACAATATCAATCAACGACTCAATGCTATTTTACATTCATACCCACGATTCAAAGTAATTAAACGTAACTAAAAGTCTAACATCTTTTACACTCAAATTCTAGCAACCACATTTCAGCAATATAACCCTAAAAGCCTAGTCTGTGCCTCAATTCATTACCATTGTTTTCCGCGCTTATAATTTTCTCTCTATCATGAATAGACACTCACCACACTCAACCTCTACGGTAATGAAATCAGAGATGAAGGTGCGCGAGCAATTGCCCAAGCATTACAAAGAAATCAAGTTAGATAAATATTTAATTTCTTCATCTCAATCAGCCGTCGTTTCGATTTGTCTCAGACACTCACTACACTCAACCTCTCCTGTAACGGAATCGGAGATGAAGGTGCAGAAACAATTGCTCAAGCATTAGAGAGAAATCAAGTGAGATAAATATTCAGTTTCTTCATACCAGTCAGCCATGGTTTCTATTTATCTCAGACACTCAATACACCCTCACCTTCAAAAGTTTTGATTTGAAATTTTTCAAATGAGTGTTAAGCTGGTACCAACAAATTATACGTTATATGTTATACGATTGTTTTATTCTTCTTTCGAATTAAATTAATGTTTCATCAACATATAAAGAAGGTTAAAAGAAGTAATTTAGAATAATATTAATGTTTATGATGTTTGTCATTCGAGTAATAAAATATTTTCGCTAAGACTCAAGCAATGTTTTTATTAATAGTTGTTTCAGTGAATTATTGTAAAAGATTATGATGAATTGAACGAAAATTTGTTGAACAATACCATAATTTTAGGTGCTCTTTTGAGATCTATCCAATGTTTTTATGTATTTATCTGGCTTTATGAGATCTGATATAATGTAATTTGTGAATATAAGCTTCATTTGAGTTGTGTATAATATTTTATTAATGGTTTTCGTCTGCAGATTTGATTGAAAAGAGTTTTCAAATGAGAAGATGAGAAATATATGTAGAAAACTAGAGAATATGAAGTATAAGTTGTTAAAGGACGGATAGAGATAAGTAATAGGAAATGTGGACTTTTAAAAAGGCATTGCAAATTCATTTTTCTGAGATAATTGATAATTTTATTACATTTAAATACATATCTTTTTAGTATTAAAAAGAAACTTGATCAAGCCCGTCGAATTAACATATAATATTCATGCTAAAATTTAATTTCTTAGTCGTTTGTTTTCGTATCATCAAAGATTCATCATTGAGATTAAGAAAAAATATGATTGTTCGAACACTGATCTTACAAGCGTATAAGATATTTTATTCACGTAATTTGTCAAATTGATCGCAAAAGCATTTAGGATTGTATGAAGAACAAAAACAAAAGAAAACACAAAAAAAGGAATACTTATCGATGGTAAACAATGCTTTCGAAAATACAAACGGGAATGATAGTTTGTTTCTTGTATTGACGAACAAAAACTGTTCGATTATCAGACAAAACAAAAAGCAGATCACGTTAATTCACCAGACGAAAATCAAATTAAAAGTTATCAATTAACAGAAAAAGAAAAGAAATAGGACGAACGAACGAAAGCGAGGATAAGACTAAATATATCTATTCGCCTAGAGTCAATGGACAGTTTATAAACCATTGTAGAGCCGATGTTTCGATTCTTGATTTAATAGATTTTTAATTGCTAAAAAACAAAACTCATTCAGTTTTCTCGTTTCATTTATTAAAATCAAAATTTACCATCTTTTTGTTCATCGGCTAATTCTCCTTTTGGAAAATCGACGTCAATTGTCACATAGAGATCACCAACAATAGTATTTTGATCATGTTGCGGTAGGCCTTCACCTTTCTTCTTGATACGAGCACCAGGCCAAGTGATTTTTTCACGTTTAACAGTCACCTAAAATCGAAATTTTTCAATACGAAAATAATCAAAGTCTTTTTCAACAAACATTATGTCCATCGAGATGAGGAAATGACACGTCAAAACCATTCAATGCATCTTGTAAACTAATCGTTAAATTCGTATATAAATCGTTGTTTTTACGTTCGAATCTCGGATGTCTAAATAACGAATCGATAGGCTTTTGTTTTTCATCAAATTCGATTTACTTTTGTATACGAATAACAAATTTCATATCACCAGGTTCGCCTTCCATATGAGGTTCACCTTCGGCATGAAATGGTATTTGATAACCATCAGCAACTCCGACTTCGACTTCGATTTCGAGAACTTTTTCTTCGGTAACAAATTTTACATTTGGACATTCATCACAAACTTGTTCTTGCATCATTTGAAACTACACAAAAAAAAAACAATTTCGATTAAAAACGAGACTCATCAACGAACTCGGCCAGGACCCATTTGTGTCGTACGCATTTCCATTCGGCAATTACATTTTCTCGAACCTGAGGTCTGTTTAGCAACTGGCTTCGCTCGAACAACCTAATCGAATATTCATCTTGTTGTTTCTCATTCAAAAGAAAAACAATCTCGTTACTTCAATAAAATTTCCATTGAACACTTCTTCGAGTGTAACATGCAAATCAACAACGACATCACCACCACGTGGTACTTGTCCCTGTCCATCATCTCTCGACCCACCGAAATGAAAGAAATCACCGAAGAAACTCGAAAATGGATCATGACCACCATCATGTCCGCCTTGCTGTTTCAAACCTTCTTCGCCATGTTTATCGTAGATTTTTCGTTTGTCCGGATCGGACAAGGCTTCATAAGCAGCACCTAAATCTTGAAAAAGTTCTTGAGCTTTCGGATCATTCTTGTTCTTGTCGGGATGTAGTTCTTTAGCTAGTTTTCGGTAGGATTTCTTGATTTGATTTAATGTTGCCGTTCGAGGTAGTCCTAAGATCTTGTAGAAATCTCGTCTAAATTCAACATTCGATTGATTTTGATTTGTGTTCTTCGGTTTCTTCTTACCCGGCAAAAATCAAGTCAAGATAAACGATCAATCCGAAGATGATGAATAAACATCGTTGACAATTCATTCTTATCTAAAATATTTTTGTTCGAACGAGAAAAAAAATGAGATTTGTTTGTTTTTTTTTTGATTCTCAGTGTGTCCAATAGGATGATTCTAATAGCACAACAAAAAAAAAGAAGAAGACATGAAAGAGAGAGAGAGAGAATGAGAAACACGGAAGACAGTAAAATGTGAGATTTGCGCGTAGACATATCAGCACCGGGTAGAGCTCAGAGCAAAGGGGTTTGTTTGGTTTTCACGAGAATAAATGCTCGAAATATTTAACATTTTTGCTATAGGAATAGGCAAGACAAAAAAGAAAGAAGCAGCAGCGAGAGAGAGAGACACACACACAAATACATTAAATCGATCGAGAGTAATAATAAAAAAAAAAGAAAGAGAAGGGGAAGAATTCGAATTGATGAGAATTGGATTGAGTCTTACAGATGTATTGTTTTATGTTTATATATGCACATAGTTGAATAAATTTAATCATCGAGATCATCGATGGGTGCTTCATATTGAGATAAACGTTCTTCTAAAGCTTTAATACGTCGTTCATGTCCTTTAACAATAATCTTAACTCGACGCATTTCTTCGACAAGTTTCTCGATAAATTCATTATCAATATGTTGTCCGCCGCCGCCGCCATTAGCGTTCTTCTGTGGCGATGACGTATTATTCGGTGATGTTGGTGATGTTTTTTGAGTGGCTGATGATTTGCCGAAGACGACTTCTTTCGTTTGATTTTGATTGGCAGCATTAAGACCGCCGCTACTTGAATTCGATGAATTTTTCGTGCCCGAATGAAGATCACGAACGGAAACTAAACGTGGATTAGCATCTTTGCCTTCGAGCCATTCATCGGCTGTTATGGCGTGTTCTTCAGCAGCCGTATCAGGATAAAGATCTTCTTGAAATAATTCCGACTAAAATTATACAAATTTCTAGAAAAATATAAAAGAAAATATTCGTGAAATACTTTTCGTGGAACAGTGAAACTAAGAACTTCACAAAGGCCGTTATTGAGCAGTTTGTAAAAGCTAAATGAAATTCTTTTTTGTTTTTTTTATGATAAAATATGAAGTTAAATCTACCGAGCTATTTCACATGTTGAAATATTCATTCCACGTTTAGGCATAATGCCCATACCACGTTGAGGATCCGACGATGAGTACGTATTTATATAATGAATATAGGGTGCTTCAGGAGTATATTCGAAATAACGAATTGTTGAATCACCTTTGCCACAGAGAAAGATTAATCCTGTGTCTTCATCGTAGAATGGAAATAGAATGCCATTGGATGAATCAAGTTCTTCCATTGTTAAAGCAATACCAAGATTATCTTCATCCCAAAGTGCATATTGTCGTTCGGACATTCTCGAGAAACCTGTTGAAAATATTCGACCATCACGTAAATAAATAGCTCGTGCTGGCTTAGCACCTTGATGTCCCATGCCGGACTTAATAACTTGACCAGTACGTGGATTGATTATACGAAAGATTTTATCTTTACATGATGTCACTATACGTGAACCATTGTAATTCCACGAAACACTGAGAATAACTTCGGGATGACAATCAATTGTCGATAAAATTGTTGATTTACCAACATTCCAAATAAATATTTTCATATCACCACCAGCACTAAGCAGAACATTCAATGCACTTGGATGCCAAAGTACCTGACCGACACGTCGTTGATGTGCAACGAGATCAACAGCTGGTTGCGTTAAATTACTTGATGTCAAACCACCATCCGGTATTTGCCAAACTTTAACTGTACAATCTTCAGAACCACTGGCAATAACATTATCATTATGCGGACACCAGGCAATATCAAGTACTGCTGCTTTATGTCCTGTTACTAATGGTACATCACGATCGATACGACCGATTTTATCGAGTGATAAAACAAGAAAAGCACCGCCGCCAGCTGATTCAGTGATAATAGCGAGAAATTTAGGATTTACTGAACAAAATGTTGAATCCCAGGCACTTTTTGTTATACGAATATTGTCATAGCAATCTTGTTTTTTAGCTGCTTGACCAAAAACATGGCTTAACAAACAAACGAACAAAATTGTTAAAAAAAAATCTTCGAAATTCTGATGATCATTTACCGAAATTTGCTATTTCGAACAACTCGAGCCATGAATAATAATACGAGGAGATAATTAGAGTAAAAAGACGTTAAAAAAGAACCGTTCTATTGATGACGACAATAATAGCAACAACAACCTGAAATAAACATGCAGTTATCATTTTCTTCTCTGTCCTTAGATTTTCCTTTTTCTCTTTTTTCTTTCTTTCTTTGCCTTGTACATGAGATATATTCTACGCATATAGATCTTTATTACGACATCTTCACTCGAAAACAAACTGCATGACACAAACGAACTTTTCCGTATATAGTAATATCGATGGTACAGGAAGGAAAGAAATAGATAGATAGATCAACAGTCAGAGAAAAAGAAATCTTATCTGTCATCTCATTCGACATCAACTGTTCTTGAGAGAAGTAGAGAGAGAGAGAGAGAAAAGATGAATTCGATTATGCAAGAGAGAAAAAAGTTTACCTTAATGTCAAAGTTGAATTCAATTCATAATCGAAATCAAAATGATTATTGTTGTCGTTGTTGTTGAAGATCTAGAAGAGATAAGATTAGAATAGTTCAGTAAAAAAATGATTTTTCGCTCTTTTTTTGTTTTGTTTTAAAGGTCGATTGAACCACCGGACAGAAAAGGAAGAAAACAACTGTCCGTTGTTGTGATTAAATAAAAAGAAGAGAAGAAGAAGAGAAAAAAAACGTTGTGATTTCTCATTGGTTAATCATGCTCATTGTATGCTTCCATCTATCTGTTTGAATGAATTACGAAGAATAATGAACATCGAATTTCTTAGAAAATAAGTTCAAATACTTTTTTTGAAATTCGATTATTCAAAATTTTCCTTTCGAGTGCATAAACATTATTGGATCGATGCGGTCAACCAATAAAATATCTAACTAATGAACTAGATTTCTTGGAAAATCAATGCCTTGAACTATATACACTCGAGTTAGTAGCGTTCAGATAGATAAACTCAGTTAAAATACCTCTCGATTAAAATCTTCTAGTACATAAAGAGAGAAGAAAAGTCATAATATCAGTTCATTTATCTGCGATATCGGATATGAATGGAAATTATTTAGATAGAAATACAAAATATTCTGTATTTTATTTTACATTCTCATTTCGAGATTAAATTTGAATTTATTTCTATAAGAAATGAAGTAATCCGCTGAACATGGATTATTCGATTGCTAGTAGCGTCCTCTAGATAAATCATTAATAAATGACCTATACAGGAAGTTAAGTCAGAGACATTTGTTTTTATTTCTTTTTAGAAAGATGCGTTTAAGTATAACTTTCTGCTGTATTTTACTGAACATCGTTTTCTTCTCAACAGCCAAGAAATTGAAAGATGAAGATTTTTCTGAATTCGACAATTTCGATGACGAAAATCCACTACCTCAAGATGCTAATCATCCATCGAATAAAATCGAGCCGATCAAAACAGAAAGTGCAAAAGTCGATGATGTAACTGTTGACGAAGAAAACGACGATGATACAATGTTCGACGACGAAGAATTCGAAAATGTAAAACATCAAATGAAAAAAAAAACAAAACATATAAACTTCCTAAATTTCAATTTCAGTTAGATTCAATTAGTTCATCATCTGCGTCGACATCGGACTTAAAATTTACCGAAGTGCCTTCGAATTTAACTGGCAACCGTTGGGAAGCTTATTGTTGCGAAGGAGTTATGATTATTGTTGTGCTAGGTTATTTGATTAATTTTCTTGTTGGTCGTGCGAAAAATGCTCGTCTCGCATCGGCTATCTATCGTTCTCAATATGATTTACTCGAAAAGAATTTCTCACTCATTGGTGATGACAATGAACAAACGACACATCTACAAAAAGAATCCGAATATTTGTATATTCTTTGGTGTACCGGTCGAGTAGCGATCGAAAGTATGCTCATGGAAATTCGTCTCATCAAACGGCAATGTTTATTCAATTCACTTGCTGCTTTAATCAAATCGATAAACGATACAATTGTTTATACGATTGATTTTAGTAAAGACGATTTGGAAACATTTGTATTTTGTTTAGCTAAAAAACGTAGTGCAATACGTTTACATCGAGATATGAACGATCTAAGTCAATTTTGTGCTGAGAGAAAAAATGCGGACAAACGCGGTCTCCTATCGGGAAATTATCAAATTCTCAGTGAATTCGGTGAAGTTACAAGTACGATCATTGACAATCGTCTTGTTGATTTCATTGATAAATATCCTGATGCAATCGAATCTATTCACATTAGTGATCAATATACAGGCAGTAAAAATCAAACTGAAAATCCTCAATCGAATACAAATTCAGCTCCTCAACAACAACAACAACAACAACAACAACAACAAGATGCAGTGAATCCGACTGAACGTTCAGTTCGTCGTGTTTTAATCGTAACTTTTAATTTACTTGCACAAAAGGATCGTTCATTGCAAGTGACAAGTGAATATATCGCCAATGATTATCTTCGATTGGTTTTCCATTTAATTGATCGTCTGAGTTCGTATCGTTTTCAATCGAAAGAAACGAAGCTGAAAGCAACGAAGAATCGGCAACGTATTGAAGAGCAATTTTTGAAAAATGTCTATCAGCAACGACAAGAACAAGCTCAACAACGACGTGAAGAGAAGCGTCGAGCCGAAAAAGAGAAAATGATGCAATTAGATGATCCTGAACGCCAACGAAAATGGGAAGAAAAAGAACATAAACGAGAATTAAAACGACGTCAACCAAAAATGAAACAAATGAAAGTCAAATCCATGTAAAAACTCTCTCTCTCTCTCTCTGTTGTTTTGTATTCCGAATCTCTGTCACTCGCCGTGTTTAGAATAATTTTCAAATAAATGCAATTTTTATTAATTCAATAGATTAAACAAACGTTTGGCATTTTCAGTTGTATGTCGAGCGATCTCATCAGGTGAAATCGAATAGCATTCAGATAATTTTTTCACGACTAACGGCAATAGACTTGGTTCGTTAAATTTCGGCCACGGTCTCGGATGTGTTGCTGGAATTAGAAACGGTGCATCCGTTTCAATAACTAACCTATCCAACGGGATATTCGAAACGATTTTCGCAAGATCTTGTCCACGTCTATGATCACAAACCCAACCCGTTATTCCAACGTAAAGATTCAACGCAAGATATTCACGAAGAATATCCAATGATCCATGAGTAAAACAATGAATAACACCACGAAAATTGCCATTCGATGAATATTTTCTCAAAATATCTAACATATCTTTCGATGCCGATCGTTCATGTAGAAACAACGGGAGATTATATTGACAAGCTAATTGTAATTGTACTTCGAAAATTTCTCGTTGATCGTCATGCAACGAATAATTTCTATCGAAATCTAATCCACATTCACCAAGTGCAACAACAGTTTGATTAGTTCGATTGTTTTCAAGAAGATGAATTAATTGTTGACGATAGTCGAAAGACTTCGTTCGTGTTGCTTCATGTGGATGAATGCCAATGGTTGAATAGAGTCTCACACGCTTATCATATCCATTCCATTTCGATACTAAATCAATTGCTTTCCGACTATGATTTAAACTTGTACCCGTGATGATAATATCATTGACTTGAGCATTACCAGCTCGTTCGATGATTTCATTGAGATTATAGTCGAATGTTCGATGTGTTAAATTTGCTCCAATGTCGATCAAACTCATTGTAACTTTTTCTAACTGCCGAACAAACGTATTCATTCAATAAATATATCAAGAAGAAAAAAGAATCATTGCATCATCATAATGTAAGATTTTTCTTTTTTGTTTTGTCAAAACTGACGTCATTGATTTATTTCAATAGAGACGTTGAGTTTCTTCTACTTTTTTATATCGTCAAAATCGATAGTACAGAATAAATCATAAAAAGAACGACAGTCAACTATGTACACGCACACAAAACACATGAAAAGAAAGGAGACATAGCTAGTCTAATTATAGAAAGATATTAGTTTTCTTTGATCGAAAACGAACTCGAACATGTATATACCCTAAGAATGAGAAGCGCGCACACATAAACAGAAACGACAAATAGATTTTGCTTGGTTTGAGCACGAAAAAGAAAAAAACGAAAACGTAAATAATTGTTTGAAATTTAGGAAAACAAATATAACCCCCTGAGATGTTCTCGCCTGATTAATATATTGTTAAGTTAGAATGCCACCACGAGATTTGATGCTATTGGCTATTTTAAGAATTTTGCCGAGAGGATCTTTCGAATTCGAAGATTTTTTAGGTGTTGTCGATGATGATGATGGACGTTTTTTCGGTAGAGATGTACTTGAAGATGATGCTTTTGGCGTGGTTGATAAAGAAGTCGATTTAGATGGTGAATCTAAACCTTCACTTTTGATTTTCTTCGGCATTTTCTAAAATTTCAATAAATTATTCGATGTTAATTACAATTCAACGACTTACATGAAGTTTATCAGTTTCTTTTGTTTTTATTTTTTCTGAAAATAATACGAAAAGAAATAAAAATCGATAAATAAATAAATAAATTGATTTTACTTGTTAAGCTTTTCTTCTCTGATAGACTATGCTCTCGTTTCACATGACTATCTCCATGATCTAAATATAAAACATAGAAAAATCGTCTTTTTCTTTTTGATTTTCTTACCATTCGATGAGCTTTTAACAAACGATGCTAAACCTCCATCAGCCATACTCTCGAATAGTTCATTTGTCTTATGAGTGTCTTCAGGAATCGATGAATCATTCGTCGATGTATCATCAGTACTTTCTACGAGATCATGTGATGATCTAAATGAAAAATCATTTTTTCTAGATCGACAAAAACAAAAAAAGTTCAATCAACGAACGAATAAGATGTCGAAGGCTCAATGAAACGTTGCCGTTTTGATTCAAGATCTAATGTATAGGTGATTTTCGGTGATTCTTCTTGTTTAACTGGTGGATTAGGTCGATTGACTTTTTTCTTATTCACAACTGCCGGTGGATCTTGATTTTGATTCGGTTTTCGACAACCAGTTAGTTTCGTTTTAATTGTGACTTTCATTTCGCTGCCTTTCGCTTCCGGTGACAAACGTCGGCATTTAACTTTAATCTAACAGAAAAAAAAAAGAAAATGTTCAAATTCGATTTCTATTTTGTTTTTCGGCAAACCTTCGTATGATTGATTTGAACAAGTTCATGTTTACTTTCGACTTTCATCGGAGTTGTTATGATACTCAACGATGGAGGTTTCGAATGGAATAACGAACCACCGCGTGATTTCGCACAATCAAGTTCTTTTCCAAGATCTCGTAAAAGTTTGTCGCATTGAATTCCTTTCGGTATAATCAAACGATTTTTGATTTGATACTAAAATTTATCAAAAACAAATCTTATAAAACACCCCGAACGATAATTATTTTTCAAAGAAAAAATGGCAAAAGAGCTCGAAAAATAAAGCAAAGAAGGTTTTTCGATATTCGTTGTCAAATCAATTTACCAAATATTACTTGATGTTAATCTCAGTCTCGTGTTCTTCTTACATATATTCTTTTCTTTTCTCGTTAATCAAAAACCTTGCGTTCTTACTCGTTTATCATTGGCCAACCATTTTGACATGTAGTGAAAGATCGATTCACATGCTTGTTGAGTTATCGGACTGACCGATGAACGCGACTCGTTTGCTTCTAGATGTTGACGAGAATAAATTACAAAATGAAAATGATTTCTTAGTTTACTTTTAATTTCATCGTAGAATGATTTCGCTGCATACCAATGAAAAGTTTCGAAAAGTGGAAATTGAAATTTATTTGGAACTTGAGCAAGTCGTTCAAGTTCGTAGATTCTATAGGAAAATAAAATCAGATTCAAATGTGTGAGATTTTCGATGAAATTCTACCGAAGTTGCATGTCAACACCCATTGATTGTAGGAAATTCCCGCCGAAAACTAACGAATCTGTCACTGTATAAACGGCATGAATCCATCTAAACGAGAAATTCACATGTTCGTGAAGATTCGACAAGAATCGACGACTAACCCAGCAGGAATGAAAACCGTATTATCTTCTTTTAAATGCATTTTATAGCAATGCGAAACGCAATCGCCGAGGAATGTTTCCGATTCCGTTGGTGAACGCGACCAATCGGCATATTTCTGCAGATTTTCGTCGGTTGGCTCGATGATATAAAAGATTTTCTCTCCCTAAAAAGTTTTTCATTTGTTTCAAGAGAAAGAAATTTGACGTTCGTACTCGAACAACTGAATACCAAACGCTCGATCCGCCGAAATCAACATGAAAATCTGTGTACGATGCTTGCGGACTCATGAGACAATATTTCGTGACTTCAGGTCGTTGAAAATTCTCGAAATGATTTGCATCGATTTCATCGTCGCTTGCATCGGTGTCCGTTGACGAAGCTGTTCGTTGTCGATTCTGTGTCAGCCAATTCTCCTTTTTCTTTCGTTGATCATCATCAGCGTTCTTCATTGGCCAGACGCCAGTTGACGCCCACGAAAGTTCTCGAACAATTCGAGGTAGAGTTATCTGTTCGCCTAATCTAATAAATCCGAAACATTTTTCAAATCGAAAAGATTTTCTCTCTTTTGTTTTTTTTCTTTACTTTGTATTCGAAACTTCGAGACTGAGAACATTGTAAGTTTTAGTTCTTTCAAAACTTTCGAAATATTCGATATATTCTTCTAAACTCATTTTATAAGTCACTTGTTTTTCGCAATCGATAATATCAATAAAACGATCGGGTCCTAAATGAAAAATATTTTTTCGTCGAAAACAAAGCAAATTGAGTTTCTTTTACCAGCTAAATCATTAATTTCTGCGAGAGTTATCGTTCGACTCGGTAGTGCCAATTCTAAACCATCACGATTCGTAACAAGAATCGGTTTCGTAAAACCATTTTCAATTAAATATTCTTCAGTAACCTGATGTCCTTTCAAACGAGTTATGACAGGATCACAACTTAAAATGAATTTCAATCAAATATTCTTTTCTTATTCGAGATTTTACCTCGGAAAAATCTTTCGTTTTAATTTGTTTATAAAATCCTGAGTGCCACTTTGTATCGGCTAATAATTAGATATCAAAATATAAACAAAATAATGATTTGAAAATCGAATTCTTCTACTTTGTTATCAGCATTTGCATCGCTAAAATCCCTTCGATGTTGATTTCTTCGTTGTTTAACTGCAAAAAACAAGATCAATTCAGTGAAATTTATCATAAAAATCAATCGATTTACATATTGAAGGTCCATGTTGTTTTGCACATTCATCGCAAAAATATTTTTCAATATCGTCTAAGCAAAAAACAAAAATGATCGAGGTCTAGTCAATAATAATGTTCTGTTTTTATTTATTTACCAGCAATTCGATCAGCTAAACCAATGCATTTGCCATGAAACCAGCCATTACATCCGTCACATTCGATCATAAAATCTTGATCATCTAACTCATCTTCTGTTTTTTGACAAATACAATAACGTTGTTCATCACAAGGATTTTGAGATTTATCATTAGGTGAATGACGTCGAGACATGAATAAAAAAAAATTTTTTTTTGTTTAAATTATAATTTAACCCGCATACACAAATAAAATTAATCTAGTTTTTCTGCTTCATCGAGCCGGTTGCAGGTAGTTAGATATTTTTTTGCTTTTCGATATTGAAGAATAAAGAACAAATAGAGAAGAAAAACACACACTATTTACAGAAGGACCAGGGTAATGGATGCACTGGATGTGATAGGAATGAATGTTTATAGATGTCGCCGGAAAGCAGAATGAAAACATACGAACGTTTTTAGTTTCTTTTTATTATGAAAATGTTTATTAAAAAAGAGCTGTGGTGTGGTGATCATGATCAAGCAATGGTTGTTTTTCCGACTTTTTCAAGAGCTCGTTTGTAAGCTGGACGATCGCGTAATGCAGTGACATAACGAGAGAGATTTGGTGCTTGATTTTCATCAACACCAGCACGTTTAATCAGCATTTCAATAGCAAAACTCGCCTAGAATAAAATAGAATCGGACAATGATTTGATTTTTTGTATATTTCGAAAATTATTACTTGAATATCAGCACCGGAATATTCTTCTCCAGCTAACCATCGTCGTTTGCCTAGTTCACTTTCGAGAAATTCGACGTGTGTACGAATATTTGGTCCGAGAAAAAGTCCATTGACTTTGTCAACAATACCATTGACAATTGGTTTGATGATCCATGGTGAATTCTTTTGAATATTAAGAAAAACATATTTCATTACTAAGATTGGCATTAAACTGCCTTCGATATAATGTAAAAACTATATAACGAAAAAATTGAATCTTTGTTCTTGAATAGAATATATTTTGTAAACTCTTACGTAATTGTATTGAAATAAATCTTCTTCATTCGTTGGTTTCAATTGTTTATTTTGTCCGTATTTATTAATTAAATAATCGATAATAAAACCTGATTCAGCAACGACTCGATCACCATCTTTGATCACAGGACTTTTTCCCAACGGATGAATTTTCTTTAAATCACTCGGTGCGAGTTTATCTGGACCACGTTGAAATTTTTCAATCGTATACGGTAATTCCAATTCTTCTAATAGCAAAAGAATTCGATCAGCTCGACTTTCTTCTAACCAATAGACAGTAATTTTCGGTCGATTATCGTCAAGTTCGGTCATATTTATTTAACTGAAGATATGAACTATGTATCTGTTGATAACAATAGATGTATATGCGTCGTTTTTTCTTTCTTTCTCTTGCTGTTCTTTTTAAATATATATATATTTATACCTTTCTACAGTTATTTCTAATCGAACAACAAGTGTCGACTTCGAGGTAAATAAATAAATAACGAACGAACAGTTTTAGTTTTTCAAAATAGTAAACAAAGACTAAGAAATATACATTTCGAGCTCGATTTTCATGGGATTTCAAAAATATTTTTCACAATATGATAGAGGATTACATGCAAAAATAATTTCAACAATGGCTACCCGAATTACTTCGTTTTTACTGATTCTGTCGATACCTCCTACACGCACACACACACACACACACAAGCATAGGCATCCAACAAAAAGCATGGTATTGCACATTATTAGCCCAAACATGTGAAATTCCATTGCCAAGAAAACTATTTATAAGCATACGAGATCTTTAGTTTTTTTCACATTGATATTTTCTAGAAATCATTTAAATATCTATTCCAAATCATATAATGGCACCTAAAAAAGTCACCAAAGCAACATTGAAGAAAAAAGGCACAATGGCCGCAACTGCAGCTGTATGCAATTGAAAACAAACCAAAACATATGTCTATTGTTGTTGTTTTTTCCGTTGTAGGATGGACAAGAATTTTTAAAACAAGCTTGGGGTGCAACTAAATTAAATCAAGTCAATGCATTGCTCGATGCACGTGATCAATCAGATTCAAGCTCTGAAGAAGAAACTAAAACGACGACTAAAAAACCGAAACTATCCAAAGCAGTAACAATGAAAACAACTGCAAAAGAAGCTAAAGTTCTACTCGGAAAGCAAATTCTTGGTGATACACGTTCAGAAACAAAACGTCGACAAGCAGCTGTCAATGCTAAGAAAGCTCTTGAAGAAGTTACGAAATCATCAAGTGCTCGTAAACCAGCTCTTAAACGAGCTGGTACAATGGCTAAAACAGCTAAAGAAGGCAAAGCGTTCATTCAACGAACAACACCTGCCAAGAAAACAACCGGACGACAACGTACAGGTGGTCGTACAAAAAAATCAAGCAAATAGATAATTTAACTTTTGAACAAATATCTTCTGTTGTTTCGTTTAATTTTTTTTCTCTTTCGTAGTGTATTTAGTTTCGAGATTTATAATTCTAGCAACACATTTTTCGTGTTTGCTTAGTTCCGTTTTTTGTTTTCATTGTATTGTATCGTATGGATATATTCGAAAAAAAATAATAATATAAATTTCCTTTTTGATCGTTGCTATGTAAAGAACTGAAAAGAAATTTCTATGGAGGTTTGATGCCAATGTAACATCAAGTGAAATGGCTATTTGAGAACGAAGAATTTGATTTTCATTATGAATCAATTGCAAGTTCTATTACATACAGCTCTGATTGATTCAGGTCATATTGAAAAATGTGGCTTATTAATACGTGATACATGTCAAATTAAGACAACATCTGTTGGATATAAAGTATGCTGGACAATTGAAAGATAATGTTTTTATGTATAGATTCATTTTCTAGTTAGAGCAATTCGATGTTGATACACTTGTAAATGCATTTAATCAACCGACACTTTTAAGAAAAAAAGGTCTTTATTTCAATGAGATTTACTATTCATGTATACGAGCTGATAATGAATCGATCTATGCTAAAGAAGTGAGTCGTAGCAAAAAAGGAAAAAAGATTTCATTTAAATATTTATTGAAAGGAAAATCGAGGATTGATACTTGTTAAAACGAAAGTCTACGTTCTTTTTGGTACATTCAACGATCGAATGAATCCAGCGATTGCTATTGAAGCTGTAGAAAAACTAGGTAGAGTTTCGATTGAATATTTTCAAATTTTCTACGATTCATTTTAGGTGATTATTTCAAATCGAAAGAACAATAACAAATCGAATATATTTCTTGTCTCTTTTTTTTTATTTATTCGAAATAAATTCTCTAACTGATTAAACCATGTGCGTGGTTTATTTCTTCTTTCTTCGTTCTTTTTTTTCTCTTCTCATTCATTAAACTCTCTTCGTGCACTTTATTACGAAATTTCATTTTCTCTAATGGACCTATTTAATATGCCGCTCGATCCATTTGATATCATCGAAAGTGAAAGTCTTTTTGTACCAACAGAAAATCCTCTCGATGATGATCTCAACGATCTTATTTTTAATCAACCATCAACCGAGACAAATACTCGTTGTTTTCAATCATCGTTCTTACGTCCGATTGATCTTCCATCACATCGAAAACACTACGGACTTCTGTCATTTTATCATTATCGTATTCCGATATTGTTTCGGTTCGAAGACGACAAAATCATTTTTTTTTGTTAATACATTGCTTTTGTTTTTAGTTTAGCAAATAATTATTATGTACCGTACATTCGTTTTTCTTATGCATTGAATGTTCTCGATCAACATCAATCGAATCGTTTGAGTCCAATTTTAGAAA
>Ga0209952_1000696_pt1 | contig 37095 bp, 40 predicted proteins | sample ThiBiot_750_biof_2_FD_183951 | JGI IMG/M metagenome (GOLD analysis project Ga0209952, IMG submission 183951) | Wastewater bioreactor microbial communities from Cape Town, South Africa - Thiocy_cont_750_biof (SPAdes) | ecosystem: Engineered > Bioreactor > Thiocyanate-remediating >...
GTGTAGCAGCGGTGGGGGGATCGCCGCGCTCTTCGGCAGTGCCGGATCAGTCAGACGGCTACAGCGGCCAGGGACACCATTGGTACCGGCGCGTCGATATCCTGGCGGAACGGAGATCGACAGCATCGTCGCAACCGTCCGAGGATCAATCCCGAAACGACGTGCCGCAACCGGCGGCTGTTCCCTTTGATCTGAACCGGGTATCGAACTCCCTTATACAACGCGACCAGCTTCACCCTCAGTGTCTGTTCGAGATCATTTCCAGTGTTATCAATGGGTTGTCAGTCGCTCAATTTTGCCAACCCGTTGAAGCCATTGAATGTCCCTTATCGCAGCGGAGCGTGGGGACATCCGCCGTCAGCCACAACCCATTGAAAAGTCAATAAATGATCTGAGTCGGACACTCAGGCCTTCCCGTACAACGCAAAGCGCTTCCTGCCGATGGAATCTTACGCTGGCAAAACCGGACATACGACAACTTTGGTGAGAGTGTTTCGCTCCGGCGCGTACAACGTCATCGTGCGAAACTGATCGGAGCCTCGTCTCGAAGATGTCTTGATGCAGCTCGACCATAGGTGTAGCTTTCCCATCATGCTCCGAAGGTTCGCTCATACGCTGATCGCCGTCATGATCGCCTTGTCGGCGGTATTTCCTGTGAATCTTCGTGCTATGCCGATGGCGGCCGACATGAGTACCATGAGCTTGAGGCAGCATTGCCAAAGCTGCCCCGCGCCTGAACACACAGGCTCAAAACCCGACAAGATGCAACTCTGCCAAATCCTGGTTTGCGCTGGCGCAGTCGTTGACTTGCCAAGCCCGACACTGCGTTCCGATCGTATTCTACTCCGGGTCGCATACATGCCAGCGCCCCCGATCCGTTGGGGCGCTGCTGCACGCGCGCCCGACCCGTTCCCACCCAGGCCCATCACCCTCGTCTAAACCGTCGCGGCAAGGCCGCAGGCGGTTTCGAGTTGTCATGGAGCCCGCGCCCACGTGCCGGGCGGTGCCCAGGTCGGCCTGATTTCCGCAAGGAAGGCAGACGATACAGGCGCCACGGGGATGATGTCACATGCAGAGTATGTTCGTACCAGCGCTGCGCCGCAGGCACTTCCTGCAGCTAGGCGCCGCCTGTGCTGTCTCCAGTTTCGCGCGGCCAGGTTCCGCGGCCGTCGGGAGCCTTGCAAGCGGACATGACGGGCTTTCGACACGATTGCTGCCCGGTCCGGCCCGAGTGCGCATGCTCGGCGACAAAACACCGCCAACCGAGGTCTGGGCCTATAATGGCCTCGAACCCGGGCCCGTCCTGCGGTTGCGTCAGGGGACGCCGTTCCGGGCCGTCGTCGAGAACCGCCTGGACGAACCCACCACAGTGCACTGGCACGGGATGCGTCTGCCGAACGCCATGGACGGCGTGCCGGGCTTGACTCAACCCACGATCCAGCCTGGCAAGACTTTCGACTATGCCTTCACCCCACCCGACGCCGGCACGTTTTGGTATCACTCCCACGACAATGGCCTGGTGCAGATGGGCCGCGGCCTGGCTGGCGCGCTGATCGTAGAGGAAGTCGAACCGCCCGCGGTCGATCGCGACCTGCTTTGGACCATCCAGGATTGGCGGCTGGAGCCTGATGCCAGCATTGCACCTGGTTTCCGGAACCGCATGGAAGCCGCGATGGATGGGCGGGTCGGCAACACCGTCACCATCAATGGCCGACTGCCGGAGGCTGTGCGCGTGCGTGCCGGTGAACGGGTCCGGCTGCGGCTGCTCAACGCCGCCATCGCCCGCATCATGGCATTACGTTTCGACGGACATCGACCGGTGATCGTCGCGCTCGACGGTCAACCCTGCGATCCACACGAACCGGCAGACGGACGGATCCTGCTCGGCCCCGCGATGCGGGTTGATGTGATCCTGGACATGCAAGGCGAGCCCGACCGCAGCTATCGCGTCGTGGATGATTTTTACGACCGACTCTCGTACACGCTCGTCCGCATCGACTACGAAACGGTAAAACCGCTGCGTCTTCACCCTTCGGGCGCATCGCTGCGGCTACCGCCTAACCCCCTGCCACGTCCTGATCTGGGGACCGCCGTAGTCCACGACGTCCGGATACAAGGCGGCATGATGAGCAGCATGGGCTCGGGGGGCATGATGGGCGGTGGCATGGGGGGGATGGGCTCCGGCGCGGCATGGGCGATCAACGGGCATTCCATGACCGGCGACGGCAGCGCCGACATGCCGCCGCTGTTCCGCATCGATCGCGGTCGAAGCTGCGTCGTCGATTTTCGTAACGAAACCGCGTGGTGGCATCCGATGCACCTGCATGGCCATAGCTTCAACGTCCTCGAGCGCAATGGCGCCCCGGTGCCGCACGACGAATGGGGGGACACAGTACTCGTCCGGCCGCGCGAGCACTTGCGTGTGGCCTTCGTTGCGGACAATCCGGGCGACTGGATGCTGCATTGCCATGTCATGGAGCACCAGGTCGGCGGGCTGATGACGACGATCAGGGTGACCTGATGCACCCCCGCGCGCTACTCCTCGCATTTTCGCTGCTCATTCCTTGGCATCTTGCCACTGCCGCTGAGCATGGCGGTCATGCAGATGCCGCTATCAAGTCGTTCGGCTATTGCTCCCAATGCCACTCGCTACATCCTGGGGTGAATATGACCGGACCAAGCCTCGCGGGGATTTTCGGCCGCCAAGCCGGCACTCTGAAGCGTTTCGACCGTTACTCGCCGGCGCTCGTCAACTCTAGCGTGATCTGGACCGAGGCCTCGCTTGATGCGTGGCTCGCCGACCCGACGCGCTTCATCGCGCAGACTTACATGCAAATCCGCGGAGTTGGTGATGCGCAGGCGCGGGCTGATCTGATCGCATTGCTGCGGCTCGCCGGCCCGGATGGCCCGACGGGCGTGGCTGCGAAAGCGCGAGAGATGGTGCGGTCCGACCTCAAGGATGAGCCGCCGGAGCGGCTGGTGCGGGGCATCAGCGTCTGCGGCGACACCTATCGCGTCATCACAGCCGATGGTCTTACGCATCCGTTCTGGGAAAATAACCTCCAGTTTAAAACGGACGAGAGCCCGAACGGTCCGCGCCCCGGCAGCCCCGTCATTCAGGCCACCGGAATGTTGGGTGACCGCGCGGCAGTGGTCTTCTCGCGGTCCGAGGAACTTACCAGCGTAATCAAACGGAACTGCCTAACACAGGGAGAAACGGGCAAATGATGCGGCGCGACCTCGCAAGACTGTTCGCATTTGCTGCGCCGGCGAGCGCCACGGTAGCGGTGCGCCGTGCCCAGTCGGCGAGTTTAGCCCCACCGTCACCCGAAGCGATCGCGGCATCGAGTCAGCCGAACCTGAAGCATCAGCCGCCGGCCCTCCAGGTGCGCGGAATCCTGCTATCTGGCGACATTTATCGTGTCCTCACGGCGGATGGACAAACCCGGTCCTTCCGGGAGCAAGATCTGGGCTTCAAGACCGACCAGGGTGTGCGCGGTCCGCAATCGGGCACGCCGATCATCCGACCTGCCGGCATGAAGAACGGTCGCGCCTTGGTGATCTTTTCCGAACCACAGGAAATCACCGAGACTATCAAGCGTGTCAGTTAAAAAAGAGGAGAAAGCGATGACCCGACGTAAATTCGCGATGCTGCTGGTGACCTCAACGGCAGCGATTCCCGTGCTTCTGACCGCGCGCAGGGCGCGAGCAGCGGATGCCATTCCCGTGACGCTGTACAAAAACCCTTCATGCAGTTGTTGTGAGGGCTACGCCCAGTATCTCGACGGGAATGGCTTCAAGGTCGATGTTCGGCCAACCAACAACCTCGCGGAGATCAGCCGCAAGGCGGGCATCCCTGAAGAATTAGAGGGTTGCCACACGAGCTTTATCGGCAACTACGTGGTGGACGGCCACGTACCGGTCAACACCATCCGCAAGCTGCTTGATGAAAAGCCGGCGATCATCGGAATCACCCTGCCGGGCATGCCGTCGGGATCGCCTGGGATGTATGGCGAGAAGACCGGCCCGCTGACCGTTTATGCTATCAGCCGCGACGGTGCGCCGCCGAGGATCTTCGACGTGACCTAAGGGGATCGGATCATGCAAGTTTCCGTATCCGTTTCGATAAGCGCAATCCAGTTGCGCATCGGCCGCTCCATTCCCACCCGCGCTGCCGTCGGCGTCGCTGCACTCGGCGCGATCGTCGGTGTCATGGCATGGCAATGAAGTTGACTGATCGCGGTCGGCCGCGCGCCGCTACTGCTCAGCCTTGCCCCGTGCGTGGTGATGTGCGGGCTCGGCTTGTGCACGCATCGCATGGGGGGGGCTAACATGCGAATTGCCGTCACAGGACGCAACGAGGCTGCGCAATGCCGTCCCAACCCCAACTGCAACGCAGGAGACGTGAGATGCGCGTTCGACAGGCATTGATTGCCAATTGCTTGGCTGCCGGAACCGACAAAGTGATCCTGCCCGCGCTCGCACAGAGCCAGCGCGCACCGGTAGATCCTAGCGAGCACGCCCCGAACATGGCGATGAGCCGCGGCGCGATGCAGAGCGGCAAGAGGTCCGGTGGGTGCGGCGGTATGATGCAGTCCGTGACCGGCGCCAATGGCCGGCCTAACAGTCAATGGCGGGCCGAGCAGCCGGGCGCGGGAAGATCGGGCTGAGCCGATGCCTAGATTCCGTTTTCTCGCAGTCGGGCTGGTCGGGCTGGCATTCTCGCTGCCGGGCGGCCCTGCTCGCGCGGCGGCCGGCCCATGGGACAGCCATCCGCATGGGGCTGCACGACTGGTCACGGCGACCGAGGCAACGGGGTCCGGTTCGCGGCTCGACATCGGCGTGCAATTCAAGCTCACGCCTGGCTGGCACACCTACTGGCGCTCGCCGGGCGATGCCGGCATCGCAGCCACCATTGACTGGACCGGCTCAGAGAATCTTGGCAGCGCCACGATCGCATGGCCGGCGCCGCAACGGTTGCCCTCACTCGGCGGGCTGGAGACGCAGGGATACGTGGATGGCGTCGTGGTCCCAATCGCGGTCACGCTCGCGCATCCGGGCGAGCCCCTGCATCTGCACGCCGAGGTGGACTATGCCTCCTGCAAGGAGGTCTGTATTCCCTATCACGCCAGCCTCGACCTGACCCTTCCGGCGGGTCTTGCGAAACCTGGCCCCGAGGCTCCACTGATTGCGGCGGCCGAAGCACGTGTGCCCGGCGACCTGACCGCGGCAAGGCTCAAGTTGCTTGGCGTGGTGATTGGCCCGGACGGCGACAACGCGGTTCTCTCGGTGCGGCTCGCCAGCCTTGCGACGCCGATGCGCGCCCCCGACCTGTTCGTGGAAGGGATTCGAAACGGCTCCCCAGGCCGACCCGAGGTCGATCTGACCGATGGGGGGCGTCAGGCAACCCTCAGGGTGCCGATCCGGTATGTGGCGGCCAAGATGTTGGCGGGTAAGAGTCTGCATCTGACCGTGGTTGACGGCACCCGCAGTGCGGAGTCGGACGTTATGCCGCTGCTCGGCGCATTGCCGTCGGCGCCCGGGCAGACGAGGTGGATCGCGATCCTCGGCCTGGCGCTCCTCGGGGGGCTGATCCTGAACTTGATGCCGTGCGTCCTGCCAGTGCTGTCGCTGAAGCTGCTGGCTCTCGTGGGTTATGCCGGGGGTGAACGCCGGGCGGCGCGCCTGGGCCTGCTCGCCACGGCTGCGGGCATCCTGACTTCGTTCGGAGTGCTGGCGGCGACGTTAATCGGGCTCAAGGCGGCCGGCGCTGCGATCGGCTGGGGCATCCAGTTCCAGCAGCCGTGGTTCTTGGTGGGCATGGCGCTGGCCACCACGCTGTTCGCCGCAAGCCTTTGGGACTGGCTTTCCATCGGGCTGCCGGGCGGCACGATCGGCGCGGTGCGGGGGCGCAGCCGGCTGGGCGATGCCTTCCTGCTTGGTGCGTTCGCGACCCTGCTGGCGGCGTCGTGCTCAGCGCCTTTCGTTGGTACTGCCGTCGGGTTCGCTCTGGCGCGCAATCCGCCCGATATCGCCCTGGTGTTCATGGCGCTCGGCCTGGGCATGGCCGCTCCGTTCATCGCGGTCGCCGCTGCACCCGGATTGGTGGTTTGGCTGCCGCGGCCTGGCTCGTGGATGATCTGGCTGCGGCGCGCTCTTGGTTTTGCCTTGCTCGGCACCGCCATATGGCTTCTGTTCATCCTCGGCCTCGAGGCCGGAAGCGCCGTCGCGGCTTGGTCTGCCGTGGGTCTCGCGATGCTGCTGGCCGCGCTTGCCTGGCGTCAACGCCAGCCCTCCCGTCGTCACGTCGCGAGCGTCGCAGCCGCCACCCTTGCCGTCGGCGTATTGGTGGCCCCGGTGTTGAGTAGCGAATCGGTGCCGGTCGAAGTGGCAACACCGGCTGAGTTCGCGAGCCTGTGGCGTCCGTTCGACGAGGTTGCACTGCGCGCGGCGGTTGCGGAGAAGAAGATCGTGTTCGTCGACGTAACGGCGGCGTGGTGCCTGACCTGCAAGGTCAACGAATTGGCGGTGCTGGACCGCGCGCCGGTCGCGGGCCGGCTGCGCTCGCCTGATGTGATTGCCCTGCGCGCCGACTGGACCCGGCCTGCGCCCGCCGTCACGGCGTATATGCAAAACTTCGGCCGCTATGGCGTGCCGCTCAACGTCATCTATGGACCCGGCGCGCCGGAGGGGATCGCCTTGCCCGAACTGCTGACGTCGCAAGCCGTCATGGACGCATTTCGCCGTGCCGGCCTGGCGTTGGCAAAGGAGGCATCGGAATGAGTTTTTACCAGCATCACGTGCTGCCGCGTTTGCTGCATCTCGCCATGCGCCAGGAGGCGCTGCGCCCCTTCCGTCAGCGGGTGATCGGTGCGGCCGAGGGGCGCGTACTCGAAGTGGGCATCGGCTCGGGGCTCAACCTGCCGCTCTACGGGCCGGCGGTCCGCAGTCAGCGGGCTCTACTGGGAAGGAACGCGGCTGGATCGGCTCGTTGGCAATATCCTGTAGGCCGGGCCGAAACTGGCGGCACGTTGAACTGCCAGAAGCAGCGCCGGTTACCAAAGCGGGGTCGGTAACGCCGCGGCGAGCCCAGTGCTCGCGAGTACTTTCGTACGCCGGCATTCCGTCAGGGGTCGCCCCGGCCCGGCCGATCGTGTGAGCATTTCCGGGTCGATCAGTCCAGGGTCTTCCCGGCACATCCTGCGGACTGGCCGCGCCGTCCTAGGACGGAGCGGCCAATGCCGTCACAGGGTCGCATACTGCACCGTCGTCATCATGCCGGCCTCCATGTGATAGAGATTGTGGCAGTGGAACGCCCATTTCCCCGGATTGTCGGCATCGAAGGCGATCGTCACCGTGGTCATCGGCGGTACAAGCACCGTGTCCCGAATGGCACCGGCGAACCGACGGCCATTGACCGCGACGACCTGAAAGAAGTGTCCGTGCAGATGCATCGGATGCGACATCATGGTCGTGTTCCGCATCGCGATTTCGACGCGCTCGCCCTTTTTCACCATGAGCGGCGGAGCGTCCGGATAGGTATGCCCGTTGAGGCCCCAGACATATCCCTGCATGGACCCGGTCAGCTCCAGCTGGTGGACCCGGTCCGCCTTGCGAGCAGGCAACCCGTGCCTCGCCCGCAGAGCGCCCTCGAACGCGAAGTTCAAAGCGGAGACCGCATCCGAGGCGGTGTCGCCGATCTTGTTGATTCGTGCCTTCGTACTCGCCAGAACGATCCCGGTACGGCGACGCTCGCCCTCCAGGACCGCAAGCACCGGCCAGGCATTTTGGTCACGGGGCAACTGCACGGCCAAATCGATCCGTTGTGCGATGGCGATGGGAAATCGTGAGCTGCGGACCGGCTGCACGGCGTGTCCGTCGACCGCCACCAGATCGGCTTGCAGGCCTCCAAGCTCGACAAAGAAGTTGCTGGCCGCGGAACCGTTGATGATCCGCAGCAAAACCCTGCCGCCAGGCTCGACCCGGATAATCTCCGGATCGGACAAGGTGCGGTCGTTTGCAAGAAACGCGTCGAACGCCACATCGTTGAGATCCATCACTATGCCGCTGGCCCCGGTCCCACCGTGCCGGCCCATGTTCATGCCAGGCATGGCGCCCGGACTTGCCGATTTCTGCTCCGGATTGGGGGTAGCCATACCCATCGCGCCCATGCCACTTTTTTGGTTCATCCCAAGCATCGGCTGCTCCGCCATGCCCGACACGTTTCCCATGGAAATGCCCGCCATCCCGTCGCCCGCTTTTGGCGGGGTTTGGCCCGTCGGTGTCCCGGTTTCCGCGGAGGTGCCCTGCCTGAGTGCCGTGTAGATCTCCTGCGGCGATTTGAACGTGAAGTCGTGCAGCATCAGCACGATTTCCTGGCGATCTTTCCTCCGGTCCTCTGGGCCATGGATGATGAGCGGCGCCGCCAGAAGTGTCTGCTCCTGCAGGCCCTGATGCGAGTGCATCCAGAACGTGCCCGGAAATGCGAGAGGAAAATCGTAACTCGCCTGGCCGCCGGGCGGGATGGCTGGGCCCGAGATACCGGGGACGCCATCTTGCTGGTATGGCGGAGTCAGGCCGTGCCAGTGGATGAGCGTAGGCTGTCCGATTTCGTTCACGAGGTTAACCCGGAACGGCTGCGAGACGTCGATCACCAAACCATGTGCTCCGTCCGGTTGCCGGAGGCCCAGCACGGTTGCACTCCTGCCATTCACATCGAGAACGCGGCTGCCGGCCGTGATCGTTGTGGGACCGGCTGCGAGTGCCGGGTGAATAAAACGCAGGGGCGGCAGGTAACTGGCCCCGGCGAGAGTCGCGGCGGCTGTGAGCAAGCCTCGGCGAGATAGAGCAGCCGACATGGGATCTTCACCTTTGGATCATGAAATAGGACACGCGACATGCCGTCTCCGCCAGTCGTGGCGGTATTGCCCACTCGGCGGAATGGCGCCCCGGCCAGAGTGTGGGTCCCGTCGAGGCGCGGGCTGCTTCGGAACCTCGCGGCGGCGCCGGTCGGCCGTAGTTTAAGGCTTACGCCATGCCTGCAGCTTCATAGCCGGCATCGATGATTGCGTCCTGCACCTTTCTCGGGTCGGCCTTACCGTCGACCGTGACCTCACCCTTCGACAGATCGACCTGCACGCGCGCGCCCGGTGCCGCGGCCCCGACCGCGGTTTCCACCGCCCGCACGCAATGGTCGCAGGTCATCCCGTTCACCTTGAGTCGAAGCATTTCTTCTCTCCATTTCCATGCGACCCACTACATGGGGCTTCCCATAGTGGGAAGGTCAAGAAGCCAGCCCCAAGAAATCCCCGAGACTGGTCGAATGCCGTTCCTCCGCGCCTTTGGCCTCTTGCCACCCATCGAGCCACTTGACCTTCCTATCGTGGGAAGCTCCACATTTGGCGCTACTGGTTGGCAAGAAAGGCGTGTCCTGTGTCGATGACTGTAGTGCGGCCGAACGAACGGCCTAAACCGGAGACGGGTTCTGGGGACTGGTCGGCAGACCTCGGCATTTCCGGTATGACGTGTGCCTCCTGCGTCGCACGGGTGGAAAAGGCGATCAGGGCTGTACCTGGCGTGAAGGAGGTCTCGGTCAACCTCGCCACCGAGCGGGCACATGTCCGTTTCGTCGGCCCAACGCGCGAAGCCAGCAGTGCTGCGGTTGCCACAGCCATCGAAAACTCCGGCTATGGCGTGGTGGAGGAGCCGATCGAACTCAGCATTGAGGGAATGACGTGCGCCTCCTGCGGGCAGCGGGTCGAGCGCGCCCTGCGCAAGGTCCCCGGCGTTCGTGGTGCCGAAGTGAACCTGGCAACGGAGCGGGCCCGGGTCCGGTGCGCGGGCGTACCGCCGGAGAACCTGATCCGAGCGGCCGAGGCCGCCGGATATCACGCTTCACTGGTCAGTGACGAAACCGAGGACGGAACGCCGTCCGGCGCGGAGGACCCCAAGGTCCGCATCGCGCATCGTGACTTGATCCATGTACTGGCGGCTGCCGCGCTCTCGCTCCCGCTGATCGCGCCGATGCTGTCGAACCTGCTGGGGGTTCATCTGATGCTGCCCGGCTGGGCGCAGCTCGTCCTCGCCACACCGGTACAGTTTTGGCTCGGGTGGCGCTTCTACCGGGCGGGCTGGAAGGCGGTCCGCGCCGGTGCGGGGAACATGGACCTGTTGGTGGCGCTTGGGACCTCGGCCGCCTATGGCCTGAGCGTCTATCAACTGGTGGTCCATTGGTGGGTATCTGCCGGCGTGGCACGGCCGGCAGGTGAGATGCCACACCTATATTTCGAGGCGTCTGCGGTGGTGATCACCCTGGTGCTGCTCGGCAAATGGCTTGAGGGGCGCGCCAAGCGGCAGACAGGGGCGGCCATCCGGGCGTTGATGGCGCTGCGGCCTGAACGGGCGCGCGTGCGCGCCGCGGACGGCACTGAGACGGAGATGCCGGTCCAGCGGGTCCGCGTCGGCGACCTCGTGGTTGTTCGTCCCGGCGAAAGGATTGCCGTGGACGGCGTCGTACGGGAGGGCGAGAGCACGTCGGACGAGTCATTGCTCACCGGGGAAAGCCTTCCGATGTCGAAGGCGCCGGGTGATCGGGTGACCGGGGGCGCCATAAACGGAGCCGGATTGTTGATCGTCGAAACCAAGGCCGTGGGGGCAGAGAGCACGCTGGCCCGCATCGTACGGCTGGTCGAGAACGCTCAGGCGGCCAAGGCACCGATCCAGCGCCTTGTGGATCGGGTTAGCGGCGTCTTCGTGCCGGTTGTTCTGGGTATCGCACTCGTGACCTTCGCCGGTTGGTGGTTGGCCACCGGGTCGGTCGAGATTGCGGTGCTGAATGCGGTCGCCGTGCTGGTGATTGCCTGCCCTTGCGCGCTCGGCCTCGCCACGCCGACCGCGATCATGGTGGGGACAGGGGCCGCTGCCCGGCATGGCATTCTCATCAAGGATGCCGAGGCGCTGGAGACAGCCCATCGCGTGCGTGTGGTCGCGTTCGACAAGACCGGGACGCTGACCGAGGGAAGGCCCTCGGTCGTCGCGCTGGAGTCCGCGCCTGACAGCGATGCGGAGACCGTACTGAGGCTTGCCGCCGCAGTGCAAGCCGGCAGCGAGCACCCGCTTGCTAAGGCGGTGCTGAGGGAAGCAGCGGCGGCGGGTGTGAGAGCAACCCGGTCGACCAACCTGACGGCGCTTCCCGGCCGCGGTGTGGCGGCTCGGGTGGAGGGTCGTCTCGTGCAGCTGGGAAGCTCACGGCTGCTGCGGGAACTTGGGGCGGAGCCTGGGCCGCTCGCCGACCGCGCCGCAATCCTCGAGCAGGAGGGACGAACGGTCTCCTGGTTGCTCGACGCCTCTGCCGAGCCGGGCCGCGTGTTGGGGCTGATCGCCTTCGGGGATGCGATAAAGCCGAGCGCACACGGCGCCGTGGCTGCCTTGCGTGTGGCTGGGGTGCGGACGGTGATGCTGACGGGGGACAACGCCGGCAGCGCCCGTGCCGCCGCATTGCAGCTCGGTATCGACGAGGTCTTGGCCGAGGTGCTGCCCGAACTCAAGGCTGCGGCGGTCGCGAAGCTCAAGGGAGCTGGCGGGGCGGTGGCCATGGTGGGCGACGGGGTCAACGACGCGCCAGCCCTGGCCGCCGCTGATGTGGGCATTGCCATGTCAACCGGGACCGATGTCGCGATGCATGCCGCGGGCATCACCCTGATGCGGGGCGACCCGGCACTGGTGGTGGCCGCCATCGAGGTTTCCCGTCGGACCTATACGAAAATCCGGCAAGGGTTGTTCTGGGCATTCGCCTACAACGTCGTTGGCATCCCGCTGGCGGCACTCGGCCTGTTGAGCCCGGTAATCGCTGGTGCCGCCATGGCTTTCTCCAGCGTGAGCGTGGTGACCAATGCGTTGCTGCTGCGAGGCTGGCGACCTGCCGCAATCAGTGCGACGTTGGGGGAAGAGAGGGCGGCGCCATCGGCGAACGCTGATGGGGCTGCGCTCCCTGCCATCCATCGCGAGGCAGCCTGATGATGCAGGAGACAAAGATGAGCACGGGATGGGCGATGAATATCGGCGAAGCAGCGCAGGCGTCCGGCGTGTCGGCCAAGATGATCCGGTACTATGAAAGTATCAGCCTGATCCCGCCCGCCACGCGCAGCGACGCCGGCTACCGGCACTACATCGCGAGCGAGGTTCATACGCTGCGCTTCATCCGCCGCGCGCGTGACCTGGGGTTCTCGATCGAGTCGATCACACGGCTGCTTGCTCTCTGGCGCGACCGGGCACGCAACAGCGCCGAAGTGAAGCAGGTGGCGCTCGATCACGTCGCAGAGCTCAAGCACAAAATCATCGAACTGCAGCAGATGGTCCGCACACTGGAGCACCTCGCACACCATTGCCACGGCGATGATCGTCCCGAATGCCCGATCATCGATGAACTGGCAGCAAGCGTCGAAGCGTCGCCCGCAGCGACACGCTCCCGAAAAGAGCGCAAGCTCGCCCCGCTCACGGAATGGCGTATCGCCTCGTAAGCCACGTCTGCAATGCTGGCAGAATCAGCTCCCGTACCGCCGCGGCCTTGGACCGGTCGTGGCTGGTATGATACAGATGACTGGGAGGACGTCACCGAACCGGATGTCGATCGCATTGTCACATTGGGCCGAGCACCGTGGATGCCCGCCATATCGGGCCGAGGCCACGTGGAGAGGCAATCGCCTGATCCGCCTAATGCTTGGTCGCCGGCTGATCTTGGTGCTGGTCGCGATCACGTTCCTCATCTCGGTCGTCGCTCCTGTGCATGCTTCCGCCCCGATTGCTGCGCCATCCGCGGCAAGCGCCGGCTGTACAGTCGGACCGCAGGCCGTGCCCTGCCAGAACCCGGCGGCTGCACACGAGAAGGACGGCCTTTGCCAGACGTCCGTCTGTCGTGGCTCAATGGCGTTCATTGCTGCAGCGGATCGCCCAGTCGGACTCGGTTGGGAGCAAAAAGTCGATTTCCCGAACAGCTTTGAGCCGCGTCTTGCAGGTCTGGTCCTCGCGCCGGATCCATTCCCGCCCAGACTAGCCACCCGATTCTGACGGCGCACACGCGCGTCGTTTAGATGTGCTGCGGTCAACTCGAGTTGGCGGTAACAGGGCCGTTCCCCTTGTGAAGCTTGTCAGCCCGTAGCCCCTGCCCCGTGACCCTCGGGCCCAGGGTACCATGGGCACGGACCTGGAGCGCGTTGAAAGATCGGCTGATGTTCTCCCCCAACCTCCGCTGGCCCGGCGCATTCGTCCCAATTGAGTTCTGCTTGAGCCAGCTGTGCCGTGGCCACTGCGGAACGGCGTGGTATCGGCAACGGCGGCGCACGGGAATCGCCGGGCCAACGGGCGATGGCGAGCCTGCTGGCCGGCGCATCGTGCGAATCCAATGACCCGACTTCGATTCATCAACTGCCGTGCTGCAGCTCTCGCCGTAACGCGCCGTTATCTGCTGGTCATGGCGGGGGCCAACTTCGCCTGGGAAGTCGTGCAGCTCCCCCTCTACACGATCTGGCATACGGCGAGCTGGGCGTACCTCGGCTTCGCGACACTCCATTGCTGGGTCGGTGACCTCCTGATTGCGGCCGCGGCGTTTGCCTGCGGCGCTCTCATCGCAGGGAGATTCTGGCCGATGCGGGGCTATGTCCGTGCCGGGCTGCTGATCGTTGTCCTGGGCATCGCCTACACCGTGTTCAGCGAGTGGCTGAACGTTGTGGTCCGTGGAAGCTGGGCCTACACGCCAGCCATGCCGCGTGTGCCACCGCTCGGTACTGGCTTGGCGCCATTGTTGCAGTGGCTGCTGTTGCCGACGATGTCGCTGGTGTGGGCTCGCGGCGCACTGCTCTCCGTCAAAGTCGCCAATCGATGATGGTCCCGGGGATGCGGTTGGTTGCGGCTTCTGTCCTGCCGAGCGGCGGACGACCGCAAGGTCGCCTTGCGGGCGGAGGAGGTCTGTCCGGAGCCGGCCATCCTCGCCGACCTGGACCTTTCAGTCGCTCTTGCGCCGGTCAAAAGGGCGCGCCGGAGTGGAAGGCATTTCCTCTCCGGATTGTTCGCGCGTGAAGCCGTGTTGAGCCCCTTCGCTCATGCCTGCCCGACAACAACCATGCCTGCAAGGACCCACCGGATGACGCAGCGGACGAACGCCAGGAATCACCCAGAAGTCTTGGGTCGCCGGAGCGCGATCCTGTCCATGGCGTCGGTCCCTGTTCTGACCGCAAAGCTGGCCGAGGCGCAACCCGCGGCCAAACCACCCGAAACGCCGGCGCCGACGGATGATCAGCGTGATGCGTTTGCCGAATTGGCCACGCAGGACCTGCTTTATGACCCGGCATCGCCGGTTCTCGGGAATCCGACCGGCGACGTCACAATCACCGAGTTCTTCGATTACCGCTGCCCCTATTGCAAAGTCATGGCACCGCGGCTGGTCACATTGATCGCCAAGGACCATGGCGTGCGCCTGGTGATGAAGGAGTACCCGGTGCTCAGCCGCGCGTCGGTCATTGCAGCGCGCGTCGCGCTGGCTGTCGCCCGGCACGGCAAGTATCAGGCCTTCCATTCAGCAATGTTCGCTGTGGACGGCCCTTTCGACGAAGCTCGCATTCTCGGGGTTGTTCGGTCGATCGGTCTCGATCCCGCATTGATTGCCAACGAGATGAAGTCACGCGAGATCGAGGCGGAACTTCGACGCAACCTTGCTCTGGGCCATATCCTCGGAGTGCGCGGGACGCCGGCTTTCGTGATGGGTGGCGTAATCGTGCCGGGCGCTGTTCCGCTCGAGGCGCTCGAGAAGCTGATTGCCGCTGAGCGGAAGCAGCAGCAGCAGCAGCAGCAGCAGGAATAGACACATGGCGCGATGGTCTCGGCAAGATAACGGAATCGCTGCCTCGCAGGCCCTGACAGATATAGGGCCCGGGCTTCTGTCGTTCGTCGTCCTCGCGACAGTCGCGGCGCTGTGGCCGAACCCGCTGTTCATCCGCATGGTGCCGCCCGCGGGATATGAAGTCCCACTCCTCGCAGTGCAGTCAGCTCTGCTCGCTCTCTATGTCGCGGTGCGTCGACCGGCTTGCCGGCTCCGCACAATGGGTGTGTCCTCGGTCATCAACTTTCTCGGGGTAGCCTGCCCAATCTGCAACAAGATCCTGTTGCTGACCTTAGGCGCAACGGCGTTGCTGACGTATTTTGAACCAGTGCGACTGTATGTGGGTCTCGCCGGCGTCGGACTGGGCCTGATGGCCGTCGTCATCGAAGGACGCGGGCGCTGGCGCGACGCGTTGCCGGATGAGTTGGACGAAACATCGAAGGTGGCCACGAGATGAAACTGCTTGGGCGTCGGCGGGCCGTTGGCTTGATCGCAGGGGCCGGCACAACCTGGGCGGCACGGCGTGAGAGCATCGCTGCGGCAAGTCCCCCGCCATTTTACAGTCATGGCGGCCAGTACACCATGCTACGCCCTGCGATGCCCGCGCCATCGGAACCAATCGTGACGGCGGGCGGGTGTACCGTCGACTTCACCGCTTTGCGGGGCAAGGTCGTGCTGTTGAATTTCTGGGCGACATGGTGTGTGCCCTGCGTCTACGAGATGCCGTCGCTCGACCGACTGCAGGCGGCGGATGCGAATAAGCGCGTGCATGTTCTGCCGATTGCCCTGGACGTCGGCGGCAAGGCAGCAGTGATCGCGTTTTATCAGCGATTGGGCCTCTTGCATCTTGACGTCTGCGTCGATCCTGAGCAGCAGATCGGCTACCTTCAGAGCGACAATCCCAGGCACGCACCGTTCCAGCTGTACGCTTTGCCTGTCACCTACGCGATCGATCCGAGGGGCGTGGTGCGCGGCTACGTTCCTGGTGCGGCGACCTGGGACTCACCGTCGGCAGCTGCCTTGATCGATTATCTGGTGCCCGGTTGACCGATGCACGACGCTCCTGCTGGCTTCGATCCTGCTCGGCAAACTCTCGCTGGGGCGGTGAACGATGATGCTGCGCGTTGCGTTTGCGAGTGCCTACCGGCGACGTGCCATTCTCCTCGGCCTGACAGGCTTGAGGCTCACGTGGCCGCAGGCAGTGGACGCTGCTGCCCTGCTGAGCCAAGCGGATCGCGCCTTTCTGGACTGGGATATTCAGATCGAGATCCAACAGCAGGACATGGGCCGTCTTGCGGAAAAACGTGGACAGACAGCGGAGCTACGCTCGCTGGGCGTGTATCTTGTCGACCAGCACCAACAGGCACAGCGGCGACTGCAGGTAATCGCCGATCGACTGAAGGTAACGTTGCCCACCCGGCTGTCGCCGACACACCTCGGCATCCAGAAGCGCTATGCCTCAGTCTCGGTCGCCACCTTTGACAAGGGCCTATCGGTTTGGCGAGCGCGCATCAGGATAATACCAACGCTCTGAAATTGTGACTCTGGGGGTTCCCCGACGCGGGGCTGATCTGATTCTCTGGTTGGCGAACGCAGGAGGTTCGCCATGCCGCTTCCCATTCGGTCCGATTTTGATGCCTCTGCGCTGAGTGCGTCCGCGCGCCGGAGCAAGCATGCGGCGCAGGCGCGTCGCCTTTTGGCGCTTGCGGCGGTCTACGACGGGGCAACCCGTACCGAGGCGGCGCGGATCGGCGGCGTGACGCTGCAGATCGTCCGCGACTGGGTGGTGAAGTTCAATGCAGCCCGGCGGGCACGGCATCAAGCGCGAGGTTAGCCGAATCCCGCAACAGTCCCCAAGTGCCGATGACGATGAACACGCTGACGACCAGACTGATGGCCGGATCGAGCCAGATCCAGCCTGTCCACAGGATAACTGCGCCAGCAATCACCTCGCCGAGCGCTATGATGGCGTCAGACGCCATATGCATAAATGCGCCCTTGATGTTCAGATCGTTCTTGCGGCCCGACATAAACAGGAATGGAGTAACGCCATTAATGACGATGCCGACTGCCGCCACGACCATTATAATGAAACCACCCGAAGGTTCTGGATCAATCAGGCGGCGGATGCCTTCCGACGCAATGCCGCCGGTGACGACCAGCAGCACAATGGCGTTGGTAAGCGCGGCAAGGATCGAAGTGCGGCGTAGCCCGTAGGTATAGCGCCCGCTCGGCTTTCGTTTGCCAAGGATTGAGGCCGTCCATGCAACTGCCAGTCCCAGAACGTCCCCCAGATTGTGACCTGCATCCGCCAGCAGGGCGAGCGAATGAGCAACAATCCCGTAAAAAAAATTTCACCGACGACGTAAGCAAGGTTTAGTGCGATGCCGATTGCGAAGGCTTTGCCAAAATTAGCCGGGGTGTGCTGATGGCCGCTTGCGCCGTGCTTATGATCATGATGGTCGTGTTCTGCCATGGGTTTGCTTCTTCAACTCAATGACGGTGGCCTGCGGGTTCGACCATATGGAAGGCATGCGTCTCCGCGTCACCGGCAGCCGATAATTCCAGAACGGCGTCGAACTCGTGTGGCTCGGCAGGAGCCAAGGCGCTGAGATAACTGTGATGATCGTTGGCGGCTGGAAGCAGCGGCAGTTTCTCCGCGACACCGCCCGGTCGTTTGATAATGACGATGGCCCCCAGCCCTTCGGTATGGTTGGAAAGAGTGAGGCGCATACGTTCGCCCTCGGGCGTGTCAATGATGCGCAGCAAGCCCGCTGCCAGCCTGCCTTCAAAAACGAAAGGCTCCGGCGCGTGATGATGTCCGGTCTGCGGGGCGACTAGTTCAGAGAGTGCATCGCCTTCGTTGGCGAAGCGGATAGTCGCAACCTTCAAAGCGGGAAGATGCTGGCGCAATTCGATCTGTAGCTGCACGGTGATTGCGTTTGCCTCTGCCAACGAAAGCGTCTGATCGACGGCAATGGTCACATCGGCATGTAGTTCATGGCCGAGCCAGCGGGCCTTGGTGTCTAGCACCTGCTTGATGCCGGGGACATGTTCCGCCGCATGCTGCAATTCGTCCACCAAGCGCGGATCGACGCCATCAAGCATGCGCGTGACGACAGCCCGCGAGGACTGCCAGACGATGCCGAAAATAGCGGCGGTAATCAGCAGGCCGATAATCGGGTCAGCCAGCGGGAAGCCTATCCACACGCCCGCCGCACCCAGCACTACCGCAAGGCTGGTGATGCCGTCGGTGCGGGCGTGATAGCCGTCCGCGATCAATGCCGCGCTGTTCATTTGGCGACCGACGCGGATGCGGAATACCGCGACCGCCTCATTGCCGACGAAACCGATCAAACCGGCAAAAGCCAGCCAGCCAAGTTGCTGCACCGGCTCGGGATGCAGCAGGCGCGAAATCGCCTGATAGCCCGCTACCACGGCGCTAAATAGGATGATCAGCACGATCAGGATGCCCGCCAAATCTTCCGCCCGGCCAAGGCCGTAGGTAAAGGTTTTCGACGGCTTGCGGCGGGCCAGCACGAAGGCAATCCACAATGGTATCGCCGTGGTTGCGTCGCCAACGTTGTGGATCATGTCGGCCAGCAGCGCCACGCTGCCGGACACCAGCACGACGGCGAACTGGATAGCCGCCGTGATGGCCAGAATGATGAACGACCATTTGATTGCCCAGACACCGCGCTCGGTTGACGCGATGTTGGGATCGATCACGCCATGCGTATGTCCATGACCGTCGCTGCCGCCGTGATCGTGACCATGCCCGCCGGGATGCTGGTCGAAACCGCCAAAGCCAAACCAATCGCGAATTTTATTGAGCATGTCGGCGGCCTCTAAAGATATTTCGCGAGAGCTTTGAATTCGGACATGGCGGTTTTTGCGTCGGCACCCTCGTGGCCCATGCCGTCGCCGATGCAATGCTCCATGTGATCCTGAACCAACTCGCGCTTGGCGTTGCTGATCGCCTTCTCGACGGCGTGGAGTTGCTGCGCCAATTCCACGCAGGAGCGGCCTGCCTCGATCATCGCAATGGTCGAGGCGAGATGGCCTTGTGCCCGCTTCAGGCGCTTGAGGATGTCGGGATGCGAAGCATGTTCCATCTAATAACCTACCCTAGGGGATAGGATATGGCAAGGCGCGGCCACTCCGACGCAAAAATCAAACCTCACACGCCGAAGAGGCGTTGCCGAAAAAACCAAAGCAGTCCGGCGATCGTGAGCCACGACACCGCAACGATCACTGCCAACCCGGCTCTACTAACCGGGCGAGACTCCCGCTCCGCAACCGCCGCCCGAAATTCAGCCATCAGGGGCGTAGGCACGAGCTTGACCGCCAGCATGATGCCGAGCGGCACGATCACCAGATCATCGAGATAGCCAACCACCGCGATCGTCTCGACACCGAGCACTTCCTTCGCCGCCACCGCAGACGGCGCGAGCAGGCCCATGTCGAGAACCTGGTTCGTCACCTGCTGGTCGACGATCAGCTTGTACCGGGCATCAACCGCAATCTGAGCGTTGTAGCCGACGGCGACACGGGTGGCGGAACGGAAATCGGCGATGGTCTTGAAGTCCGGCTTCAGATGCCGCAGCAGCCAGATCACCTCGACGTTGCGGTGGGTCTCGACCTCCAGCCGGCGGCTCGATCGCACCCGGTTGAGATAGCCGTAGATGTAGAGCTTCAGCAGGTCGGCCGGCGCATAGCCAGGGCGACCCGTGGCCGACGGTGCGGTACGGGCGAACCCTGCCGCCGCGAGGTCCATTCCATCAACGAAGGCGTCGATGAACCGCACCGGGTTCTCGGCGCCGACGTAGTCATCCACCGCCTCCGGCAACAGCAGCATCTGCGAGCGGTCATGGCCGGTGATGTGCGTCATGCAGCGAGGCTATCGCCTCCCCAGCCGCGCCGGAATCCGTGGCGTTGGGATTTTCACACGGTCTGCTTGATTTATGCGCCACTCATCAACGTCGAGAGGCGACGATTGACCATACCGCCTCGACCAGTCCAAACGGACAAATCATTTGAATACGCTCGTAATTAAAACTAACAAAACATGACGAAGAGACCGGTTGTATGAGTCAATTACTATAATACGCATGGTATTATCGAGGATATCATTGTCGATACATAAAATAATATGACGGGAGTGTAGCCATTGATAGTATCTGTAATTGTCACAAATCATGAATTTGCCGTTTTGTGCTCTTCGCGTGCGGCTTGCCAGACATCTCGTGCCGCGTCTGCGTTTAGTGCGGCGATACCCAGACCGACGATCAAATCCGGCCATGCTGACGCCCAGAGGAAGGCCGTTATCAGCCCCGCCGCGACGATGGCGAAATTGGCGGCAGCGTCATTGCGGGCCGACAGAAAGGCGGCTCTGGTCAGACTGCCGCTGTGGCGGCGGTAGCGTGTCAGCATGAGAGCGCAGGACAGATTGATTATCAATGCGCCCAAGCCTGTCAGCGACAACAGCACCGGGTCAGGCGTTTCTGGCACGTTAAACTTTTCCCAAGCCGTCCACAGCGTGGCGAGGCCCGGCACGAGCAGGATACCAGCGAGCGCCATGCCGATGCGCGCGCGTTCTCGCGCGGTCCAGCCCAGCGCCACGAGAATGAGGAGGTTGATCGACGTATCTTCGAGAAAGTCGATGCTGTCGGCGAACAGCGAAACGGAGCCGATCACCCGCGCGACAGTGAACTCGATGCTGAAATAGGCGAGGTTCAGGATAGCGACGAGTCGAACGACCCGCCTGAGATGTTGGTCTGTGCTTAGGGGCGTCATAGACTCACTTTATACGTGGTTGGGGGACCTTCAAATTTCAGCAATCGCAGCGCGTTCATAGTCACCAGCGCGATTGCTCCGATACAGCCACGCTCCGCCATGTCCGTCATGCAGACAGCTGGCGTGCGACTGGTCGACCAGGACCGCGATGACGTGACGCTCAGCGACCCGACCACAACCGCACGTTGCGACCATGCGCGACAGCTTGGCTTCCTACGTCCGCAAAGGATCGATGCGGCTGCGCACGGCCGCGGGGTGTGAGCGGGCAATGTTGTCAACCTCATCGCAGGACCGTTCCGGATCATCCGCACGCCGCAAGAGGCCCCGTAGGCCGCCTAGCGCAAAACGGAGTTCGCCGGCGCGCCGTATGAACGCGTGTCGGTTGAGATTGACCTGGGTGTGGAGGCGATGACCACCAGCGGTGCGCGCGGGCGTCGGAATGATCCCGTCCCGCTCGGACCAGCGAATCGTCCGCACCTTCGTGCCGGTCCGTGGATCTGCATCTCCTATGGCCCGGTTCGCTGCACGGCCGCGGCCATCTTGGATCCCTCCCCCGAAACACACCGCGGCTTTCATATCCGAGACGCCTGTGTTAAATGCGACTAAGTCGCAATATCGACACGTCACATGAGGTTCGCATGAAGCTGGTTCACCTGGTTACGCCTTTCGCGCTACTCACCGCCCTGGTCACCGCCGCCCCGGGCGCGCGGGCGAAAGACAGCATCACCGTCTACAACGCCCAGCACGCCAGCCTGGCCAAGGCCTGGGCTGCCGGCTTCAGCAAGGACACCGGCATCAAAGTGGTGCTGCGCAACGGCAGCGATACCGAGATGGGCAATCAGATTGTTCAGGAGGGCGCTGCGTCGCCGGCGGACGTCTTCCTGACGGAGAATTCGCCGGCGATCGTGCTGGTGGACAAGGCAGGGCTGTTCGCCAAATTGCCGCAGCCCCTACTGGATCAGGTGCCGCCGCGGTTCCGCGCCATGAGCGGCAGCTGGATGGGCATCGCCGCGCGCAGCACGGTGTTCGCCTATGACAAGCGTAAGCTGAGCGCGGCGCAGCTGCCGGCCTCGATACTCGATCTGGCGAAACCGGAATGGAAGGGCCGCTGGGCGGCCTCGCCGAGCGGTGCGGACTTCCAGGCCATTGTCAGCGCGCTGCTGCAACTGAAAGGCCCGGGGGCCACTGAGGCATGGCTGAAGGCGATGAAGCGGAATTTTGTCGCCTATCGGGGCAACAGCACGGCCATGAAGGCCGTCAATGCCGGCGAGGTAGAGGGGGCGCTGATCTACCACTACTACTGGTTCGGCGATCAGGCGAAGACCGGCGAGAACAGCGGCAACACCGCGCTGCATTATTTCCGTCACCAGGACCCGGGCGCCTTCGTGAGCCTCTCCGGCGGCGGCGTGCTGGCGTCAAGCAAGCATAAGGCGGCGGCGGAGGCGTTCCTGCGCTGGATCACCGGGCCCGGCGGCCAGGCCGTGCTGCGCGACGGCGACAGCTTCGAATACGCGGTCGGTGTCGGCGAGGCGTCAAACCCCAAGCTGGTGCCGCTCGCCGAGTTGCAGGCGCCCACGGTCGATCCGTCCGCGCTGAACAGCGCCGAGGTGACCCGACTTATGATCGAGGCAGGGCTGCTATAGGCTGGGCGGGCCTTCTGTTGGTGGCTGAAAGGCCGCAGAAGCCTTGTTACCCCTGCCGGGGCAGGTGTTTCGCACAGAGCGAGGCGCCTGCCCCGGCGGGCTGTTTTGTCGCGTGATCCAGGCCTCGGCGTGAGTCCGCCCGGCGTCGGCACGCTGTTGATCGGCGGTTGATGCGCGCGCTCTGGATGATCCCTCTCGCGGTTCTGGTCTCGCTCGCCGCGGTGCTGCCGCTCGGCTATGTGGTGGCTGCGGCGGTGGGCGCCGGCTGGCCGAGCGTGGTCGCGCTGGTGTTCCGCCCCCGCGTGGGCGAGCTGTTGCAGAACACGCTGCTGCTGGTGGCGCTTACCTTGCCGATCTGCACCGCGCTGGCGCTGGCGCTGGCTTGGCTGACCGAACGCAGCGACCTGCCGGGTGCGCGGCTGTGGTCGTGGCTGGCGGTGGCGCCGCTGGCGGTGCCGGCCTTTGTGCATGGCTATGCCTGGGTGACGCTGGCGCCGGGACTGCACGGCCTGCCGGCCGGGGTGTTCGTGGCCGTGCTGGCCTATACGCCGTTCCTCTATCTGCCGATCGTTGCCGCACTGCGCCGCTGCGACCCCGCCCTGGAAGACAGCGCCGCCTCGCTTGGCCTGCCGCCCGGGCGTGTGTTTCGCCGCGCGGTATTGCCGCAGCTTCGTCTGGCCCTGTGCGGCGGTGGCCTGCTGATCGGGCTGCACCTGCTGGCGGAATATGGCCTGTTCGTGATGATCCGCTTCGATACCTTCACCACCGCCATCATGGACCAGTTCCAATCCGCCTATGACAGCGCCGCGGCGAATATGCTGGCCGCGGTGCTGGCGCTGTGCTGCCTGGCGTTGCTGGCTGGCGAATCCCGGCTGCGCGGCGGCACCCGGGCCGCCCGGATCGGCGCCGGCGCGCCGCGCCCGCCGCGCCGTGCGCCGGTGGCCGCCCTCTGGCTGGCGGTGCCGCTGGCCTATGCCGCCCTCGCACTCGGCGTGCCGCTGGTGACCCTTGGGCGCTGGCTGGCAGCCGGCGGGGCGGGCATCTGGCGCTGGTCGGAGATCGCCCCGGCGCTGGGGCAGACCGCATTGCTGGCCGGGCTGGGCGCGGTGGCCACCACGCTGGCGGCGATCCCGATGGCCTGGCTCGCGGTACGCGCACCCGGCCGCCTGGCGCGGGCGCTGGAAGGCTGCAACTACATCACCGGCTGCCTGCCGGGGGTGGTGATCGGGCTGGCGCTGGTCAGCATGACCGTGCATCTCGCGCGGCCGCTGTACCAATCGGTCGCCACCATCGTGTTCGCCTATGCGCTGCTGTTCCTGCCGCGTGCCATGCTCAGCCTGCGCGCCAGCCTGGCCCAGGCGCCGCCGGAGCTGGAACTGGCCGCCGCCAGCCTGGGTCGGGCGCCTGCCGTCGCGCTGTGGTCTGTCACGCTGCGGCTGGCGGCACCGGGGGCGGCGGCGGGCCTGGCGCTGGTGGCGCTCGGCATCACCAACGAGCTGACCGCGACGCAGATGCTGGCGCCCTCCGGTACCCAGACGCTGGCCACCGGCTTCTGGGCCTATACCGGGGAGATCGACTATGCCGCCGCGGCGCCCTATGCCCTGCTGATGGTCCTGTTCTCTTTGCCGATGACTTGGCTGCTGCACAGCCAGTCGCGCCGGATCGCCGGGCGATGACGTATCTGCGCCTTGAGGGGCTTGGCCGCAGCTATGGCGCGGTGCGGGCCCTGAACGGGGTGTCGCTGGAGGTGGCGCAAGGCAGTCGGACCGCCATCGTCGGCCCGTCCGGCTCGGGCAAGACCACGTTGCTGCGCCTGATCGCCGGGTTCGAGGCGCCGGATGCCGGCCGCATCACGCTCGCCGGCGATGTCCTTGCCGATGGCCGCGCGGCGATACCGGCGCATCGGCGCGGCGTGGGGGTGGTGATGCAGGATGGCGCGCTGTTCCCGCATCTGGATGTCGCCGGCAATATCGGCTTCGGCATCGCCGGCGAGCCGGATCGCGCCGCGCGCATCGCCGAGCTCATGGCGATGGTCGGGCTGGATCCGGCCCTGCGCACCCGCAAGCCCGACGCGCTGTCCGGCGGGCAGCAGCAGCGCGTGGCGCTGGCCCGGGCGCTGGCGCGCCGGCCGCGACTGATGCTGCTGGACGAGCCTTTCTCGGCACTGGATACCGGGCTGCGCGCCAGCACGCGCAAGGCGGTCGCCGACCTGCTGACCGCGGCGGGCATTACCAGCATTCTGGTGACGCACGACCAGGCGGAGGCCCTGTCCTTCGCCGATCAGGTGGCGGTGATGGGCGTTGGTCGCCTGTTGCAGGTGGGCTCGCCACGCGCGCTGTATGAGCGGCCTTTGACGCCGATGATCGCCAGCTTCCTGGGCGATGCCATGTTGCTCGACGCCACCCTGGCGGCCGGCCGCGCGGAAACACTGTTGGGCACGTTGCCGGTCGCCTGCAAGCGCACCGGCCCGGCGCAGGTGATGTTGCGACCGGAGCAGATACGGCTCGGTGTCGAGGGCGTGCCCGCCGATGTGGTGGAGGTCGAGTTCGGCGGGGGCGCCTGCATGATCGGGCTGCGGTTGGCCGGCGGGCAGGTCCTCCAGGTACGACAACCCGGGCTCGGCGCGCCTCGCCTGGGCGAGCGTGTTGGCATCGCAGTTACCGGAGCGGCGCACGTCTTTCCGCCTGGCGCCTGACGGGCCCGGACGCGGTAGTTCCCAACAGCCGTTAGGTGGGAAACCGAACGCGTACCCGCAGGCCTGGGTCGGCGTCTTCCAGCAGCAATCGGGCCTGTTGGAGCTCGGCCGTGGCGGCATCAAGGCTAAGGCAGCGGCCGCTGCCCGGCTTGGGGCGCCTGCACCGGCGGCGAAAGAGGTGGACGAGACGTCCGCACTCGCCGTCGAGTAGCAAGCGCCGAGCACCCGTGACTGTCAGTGCTCCAGCCGGCAAGTGATCGACGTATCGATGCCTAGCCGCTGTAGCGAGCAGACGAGCCGCCTGTGCCAAGGCAGTCGACATAATCTGACATAATCTGGAAATACGGCCGCGAAATTCGGCGGCCATGATGGGGCTCTCACAGGAGAACTGCCATATGTCGTTCCGTCTTGCCGCCATCGTTACCGCTTCTCTCGTCGCGCTTGCCGGCCCCGCAACTGCCGGGCCCGGTGCCCCCGGCCACAAGGACAGCGCTTCCGCGTTGCTCGGCTCCCCCGCGGCCAAGGGGCAGGGGCGGCTGGTCAAGGTCGAGATGACCGACAACGCTTACAGCATCGCCAAAGTTGATGTGAAGGCCGGGGAGACGATCCGCTTTCAGATCGTCAACAAGGGGACTTTGCTGCACGAATTCAACCTCAACACCGCCGAGGAGCACGCCCAGCACAAGCCGATGATGGCCATGATGATGGAGCATGGCATGATCACGGTGGATAGCATCAAAAACCTGAAGATGAAGATGCCCGACGGAACGGTCATGGCCCATACCGAGCCCAATTCGGTGCTGGTCGAACCAGGCAAATCCGCCGAGATTTCCTGGAAGTTTACGCGGGCCGGCACGCTCGACATCGCGTGCAACATCCCGGGTCACAGCGAGAGCGGGATGGTCATACCGCTGACCGTGGTCGCGCGGTGATGCGCTGGACGACGGGGGCGCCCCGATGAGGCGGCGAGAGATTTTCAAGATGGCGGCCGTGCTCGGCTATGCCGGCACCGCCCTCGCGTATCCCGGGCGCCGCAGTTTTGCGGCGGCCAGCCAGACGTTCGACCTGGCAGTGACCGATATGCGCATCACCGTGGATGGGCAGTCCTCCGCCGCTCTGGCGATCGCCGGCAGCGTTCCCGGCCCGGTGCTGCGGTGGCGAGAGGGTGAGGAAGTCGTCGTGCGGGTTACCAACCGCCTCGACGAACCGACCTCGATTCACTGGCATGGCCTGCTGGTGGCCGGCGTGATGGACGGCGCGCCTGGCTTCAACGGCTATGTGGGGATCGCCCCAGGCGAGACCTACACCTACCGCTTCGCGCTCAGGCAGGCCGGAACCTACTGGTATCATAGCCATTCCGCCGGCCAGGAGCAGCTGGGGATGTACGGCGCAATCGTCATCGAGCCGGCGGCCGGGGAGCGGATTCGCGTCGATCGCGACTACGTCGTCGTCCTGTCCGACCATAGCTCCGAGCATCCGGACACGATCCTGCGCAAGCTGAAGGCCGATCCGGAGGCCTATGTCACCCGCCCGCGCAGCTTCATGGACTTCCTGCGCGATATCCGGCGCGATGGCCTGGCCGATACCGCCAAGGATCGTATGGCCTGGGGCGACATGCGTATGTCGCCCACCGATCTGGCGGATGTGACCGGCTATCAGTTCCTGATGAACGGGCGTGGCGCCGAGGATAACTGGACCGGCCTGTTCAAGCCGGGCGAGCGGGTCCGGCTGCGCTTCATCAACGCGTCCTCGATGACCTTCTTCGACGTCGCGATCCCGGGCCTGCGCATGACGGTGATCGCCGCCGACGGGCAGGATGTGATCCCGGTGCCGGTAGACGAGTTCCGCTTCGGGGTCGGCGAGACATACGACGTGCTGGTGAACCCGCGCGAGGCCAAGGCGTTCACCGTCATGGCGGAGCCGATCGACCGCTCGGGCTATGTTCGCGGCACGCTCGCCCCCGGCGAAGGCATGCAGGCGGAGATCCCGCCGCAGCGGCCGCGCACCCTACTCAGCATGGCCGACATGGGCGCGATGCCCGGCATGGACCATGGCGGAATGGCAGGCATGGCCGGAATGGACCATTCCAAGATGGGCGGCATGGCAGGCATGGCCGGTATGGACCACTCCAAGATGGCAATGGCGGCGCCCACCGCGGGCGCTCCTCCGTCGCGTCCGGTGGGCTGGGACGCCGCATCGACACCCCCGGGCAAGAAAGCGCTCGACTGTCGCGACCTCAAATCCCTGGCGGCCCGGGTCGCCGTCGCGCCGACGCAGGAGATCATCGTCGAGCTCAACGGGCAGATGAACCGCTACAACTGGACGCTGAACGGCAAGCGTTTCGACCAGAATCAGCCGATCCGAGTGAAGTTCGGCGAACGGGTGCGGATCAAATACGTCAACACCACCATGATGGCGCATCCGATGCACCTGCACGGGATGTTCGTCGAGATGGAGAACGGCGAGACGACGCGTCGGCCGCTCAAGCATGTCGTGATCGTCAAGCCTGGCGAGGAGAGGGCGGTCGTGCTCACCGCCGACGAGCCGGGCGAGTGGCCGTTCCACTGCCATCTGCTGTACCACATGAACGCGGGCATGATGACCCGGTTTATCGTCGAGCCGCGGCGCAAGGAGGGGCTCGGATGAGGGCCGTCACGCTGGCCGCGGTGGCCCTGCTGGCCAGTGTCGGTGCGGCTCACGCACAAGGCGCATCGCCGGATGGCACGCCGGCGATCCGGCTGGACACCGACCCGGCGCATGCCCCCGGCGCCACCATGGCCGCGCCGACGCACACCGCCATGGCCGGCGGGCATGACTCGCCGCCGACCTATTATTTCGTGCGGGTGAACAATCTGGATTTCGGTGGCGCCAACGCGGGCGCGCGCCTGGCCTGGGACGTCAATGCGCGCTTCGGCACCGACGACTACCGGCTGGTGCTCAAGTCCGAAGGCGAAGCCGTCCGCGGCCGAACCAGGGATGCCGAGCTCCAGGTGCTGATCGACACCCCGGTCTCCGAGTTCTTCAATTTGCAGATGGGCTGGCGCCGCGTGATCGCGCCGGTCAATCGGAACTTCTTTGCCATTGGCGTCGAGGGGCTTGCCCCCTATTTCGTCGACTCCGAGCTGACGCTGTTCGTCAGCGAACGCGGCGGCGCGGTGCTGCGCGCGAAAGGCGCGGTCGATATCCCGATTATCGCCAACGTCTATACGAAGCCGATGATCGAGGTGAACGCGTATTCCTCCGATGATCGCGCGCTTGAGACCTATGCCGGTATCGGCCGGATGAAACTGTCGCTGCAGACGCGCTACGAGGTGACGCGCCAGATCGCGCCCTACTTCGAACTGGGATGGGACAGGCTCCTGGGCCGGACCGGCAGCGCCGCGCATGCCGCCGGCGAGCGGGTCGAGAATGCCTATGCCGTGGTTGGGATACGCCTGTGGTATTGAGGCGGCATGGTCAATTCTCGCTCGCGCCCCCCTTTGTCGGGCCGTGTGTCTGAGCCGCCCGTGTTGGCCGATGAGGCACGCATCCTCGTCGTCGAAGACGACGGCGAGATGCGCGGCCTGCTGACGCGGTTGCTCCGCGAACATGGGTTTCAGGTTACCGGCGTTCGCGACGGGCGCGCGATGTGGGAAGCGTTCGAACACGCGACATTCGACTTGGTGCTGCTGGATGTGATGCTGCCCGGCGCCTCCGGCCTGGACCTGTGCCGGGCGCTGCGGGAGCGCAGTATCGTGCCGATCATCATCCTCACCGCGCGCGGTTCGGAGACCGACCGTGTGCTGGGTCTGGAGCTGGGATCGGACGACTACATCGCCAAACCGTTCAGCCGGCCGGAGCTGTTGGCCCGCATCCGCGCCGCGCTGCGCCGCGCCCGGCTCGGCCGCGACGAGCTGCCGGGGCACAACAGTCAGAGAGTGGTATTCGCCGGTTGGACGCTCGACTTCGCCCGACGCGAACTCACGGACCCTCGCGGCGCCATCACCGATCTCTCGACCGCCGAGTACGACCTTTTGCTGGCCTTTGTAGAACACCCCCAGCGCGTGCTGTCGCGCGACCAGCTGCTCGATCTGTCGCGCCGGCGCGACGGCGATGTGTACGACCGCAGCGTCGACGTACTGGTCAGCCGCCTGCGGCGCAAGCTGGAGACGGACGACGCCAGCACGGCTCTGATCAAGACCGTGCGCAATGTCGGCTACATGTTCATCCCGGCCCCGCAGCGGACAGCGCTGTGAGGCTGATGCCGGCCGGGCTGACGGGCCGGACCATACTGGTACTGCTGGCCGCCGTCGCGCTGGTGCATGTCAGCAGCGTGCTGGTCTATGAGCACGGCATCAGCGCCTCGGCATTGACGACGCGCGCGCAGGATATCTCGGAACGGCTCCTGGTGACCCGCACGATGGTCGAGCGCCAAAGCCGGGACGACCGAGCGGCCGCGACCACAGCCCTTTCGACCGGAACGCTGCACGTGTCCTGGGAGCAGGCGCCTCCACCGGCCGGGGGCGGCGCCGATGCCGCCGCCGTGGCGGCACTGCGCCGCCAACTGGAGCGCCTTCATGTCGATGCCTCCCGCATCGTCCTGTCCTCGGCGCCCAACGCCGCGCTCGAACACAGCGGGGATCACGATGTCTCCGGCGCCCTGTCGTTGAGCGACGGCAGCGCGCTGCTGTTTGCTGCCTCCCTCGATGCGCCGGGTGGGCACCAGACCGACGCGGCGGTCTTGTCCACCACCGTCATGGTGGTGGGCGTGTTGCTGGTTTCGATCCTGCTGGTGCGCAGCATCTCCGCCCCGTTGCGCCGATTGGCGACGGCGGCGGACAGCATCGGCCACACTGCCAGCCCCACCGCCGTCGCCGAGACCGGGCCGACCGAGGTTCGGCGTGTGGCGCACGCGTTCAACGGCATGCAGGAGCGGATCCGCCGTATAGTGGAGGATCGGACGCGCGCTTTGGCCGCGGTCTCGCATGATCTGCGCACGCCGATCACACGACTGCGGCTGCGCGCCGGCTTCATGGAGGACAAGGACGCCCAGGCCCGCGTCGATGCCGACCTCGACGAGATGGACTGCATGATCGAAGCCACGCTGGCCTATCTCAAAGGAGATACCGATGCGGAGGCTCGGCGGGCGACCAATCTCTCCTCGTTGATCGCAACCCTGGTGGACGACCTCACCGATGCCGGGCATATCGCCAGCTGGGAGGGGCCGACCCATGCGGTGGCGTTCGTCCGCCCGGTCGCACTCAAGCGAGCGCTGTCGAACCTGCTGCATAATGCGGTCACCCATGGCGGGTCGGCGCGTCTCCGTCTCGAGGCGCGCGGTCGGAACTGGCGACTGTCGATCACGGATCTCGGGCCGGGTATTCCCGAAGCGGAGATCCCGCGGGTGCTGGAGCCGTTCCAGCGCCTTGAACACTCTCGCAATCGTAGCACTGGCGGCGTAGGGCTGGGCCTGACAATCGCGGTGCAGGCAGTGACGGCTGAAGGCGGCAGCCTGTCGCTGCGCAATCTGCCGGAGCGGGGGTTGGAGGTCGAGGTGTTGCTCCCGGCGGGCGAAGTTAATCCAGGCCCACAATACGCTGCCGGTGAACCACGCGTCTGATCGCAATGTGAGGCGGCGCGCAAGCTCGACCGCGGCCGACGCGAGCTACATCGACATAGCGAGCCAAGCGATTAGAGCGCCAGCCGCCAGGGCAACGAGGGAAACCACGGTCATAACCGGCACCGATGGGACAGGCACAGGCTTCTGATCCCCCATGTGGTTATCGATGCCGACGTCGCGACCCGATGGCTGCTTGCCGTTATTGGCCATGGGTCCCGCGTGCATGTGCTCCTTCGTGGCCGTCGGTTCGTCAGTCGGGCGGACTGTCTTCCCGCTTATCAACCACGCAACACGACCTTGTACAAGCCCCTGACATCGCATATCATGTGTGAAGTCAGGGAGTTATGTTCGATGCGCGCGTTGATGCGGGGTCTGACGGATGCAGAGTTCGAGCGGTGCTACGGGCAGGAGGAGCAATGTCTGGCAGCGCTCCTGGCCAGCCGCCGGCAGGCCGGCATGGTGTGTCCAGCCTGTGGCCATGGACGAAGCTATCTCTGTGGCCGCCGGGTGGGCTGCACGCGCTGCAACCGGCGCTGGTCGGTGACCGCCGGCACGGTGATGGCGCATACCAAGCTGCCGCTGGCGACCTGGTTTCGCGCTATGCATGCGATGACCTGCACCAAGCAAGGCATCTCCGCCGTCGAACTCGGCCGCCGCCTGGGCGTGAGCTACCCGACCGCCTGGTATCTGCACAAACGCCTGCGCCATGCCATGACCGAACGCGAGAGCCGTTATGTCGTCGGCGGCCTGGGAGGTGACGGCGGAGCCGCCCCGGGGGTCGAGGCGGACGACGTCTATCTCGGCGGCGAGCGCAACCAAGGCTCTGGCCCCGCTGGCAAAACCCGCGTGATCGCCGCCGCCGAACGCCATCCCGGCGGCCGCATGGGCCGCATCGCCATGCGGGTCGTCCGCGGCTTCACCGCCGCGGCCGTGCAGGCGTTCAGCCAGGCCCGCCTCGCACCGGAAGCCCACGTTCATACCGACGGGCTCAGGGCTTTCAGCGCCTTTGCCTCCGCCGGACGCAGCCACCAGCGCACCATCACCGACAGCAAGCGCCCGGCGCGCCAGCGCGGCACCGCCTTCTTCGTGCTCAACACCGCCATCGCGAACCTCAGCACAGCCATCAAGGCACCCCACAAGGCCATCTCGGCCAAACACACAAACGACTACCTCGGCGCCTTCTGCTGGACCACAAACCGACGCCGAAAAATGGCCGACATGGTCCCGGCCCTTTGCCGCGCAGTCGCCTCGTCTTCAAACCTCACCAGGGCAGCCGTGTTCGCACAGAATGCCGTGCCGGGTGGTTGATAAGCGGGGACTGTCTTCATTCCGTGCTTGAGGCCGTTCGCCACCAACCACCAGTTCATCGGATACGCGACGATGAAACCCACGAGCAGCGCCATCGACATGATGAACCAGAAAGCGGGCGCGTCTGGCCCAGCTGTCGGCGCGAGCGTCAATCTTAGGATGACCATCGCGGGTATCATGCCGGCCATCAGCAGGTTCATCGAGAGCAACTCGGGGACGAACGTGCTGGAGAGGGATCGGACATAGGAGCCGCCCGCCATATCCCGCATGAACAGCGCCTGGAAGATTGTCCAGCCGAACGCGAACCCCAACGCATATTCGAGCAGCACTTCGCCTGATCCGTGCAGCCTATAGATGCTGGAGATCACGGCACCTGCCAAAATTCCAACACCGTCCCCGGCGACGCAGTGCATGGTCGATCCGAGCACTTGGCGCCACCGCGTGGCGATAAAGGGTTCGTGCTTTCCCGGCAGCGGCTCGCGACAGCCCAAGACATACAGGAACGCACCGAACACGCCGGTGTATGCGGTCAGCAAAACGAAACCCCACTTCATGACCACCGGTGACGGGTTGGACCGCACGTCGATCACCACGAACAACAGCGCCAGTGCGGCCAGGATGAACCACAGCAGGATCAGGCCATCGATCATCGGGGCGACGCCGTCACCACGAGCCGGCACACACGCGATTCATCACTCCGAGCGTGTCGGACTGGTTCAGCTTTCATCGAGTGTGAACCCAATTTTCAAAGTCACCTGATAGTGATGCACCTTGCCATTCTCGATATGCCCGCGGGTCTGGAGGACCTCGAACCAGCGAAGGTGTTTGAGGGTTTGCGCGGCGCGGGCAACGGCTCGCTGGATCGCATCCTCAATGCTCGTCTCCGAGGAACCGACTATCTCGATGACTTTGTAAATGTGGTCCTGCTTTTTCATCTCGGTCTCTCCTTGTAGTGGCCAAAGCATTGTGGGGGCGTCATGCCATGCCATTTCTTGCCACCTGGCACGTGCCCAAGTTCAACAGGCGCCCTCGCGCTGAGCCCGGGTCGTCGGGCAATCACCACGCCCTTCACAATCTCAGCCCCGGCGGCGTTGGATAGCGTCGGAAACACCCAGCGAGCCCTGCCAGGCCGGTTCAATGCGCCCGATCCAGCCTATCGTGAAGACCGGCGAACCTGTCCGCCGCATCGAAATACCGGGTGCGGTACACCACACCGCCGTCTCTCCGGACGGGCGTTTTGCGGTGGCCACGCAACCCGCGGCCAACGGAATATCCATTATCAATCTCGAAGACCTCACCTTCGTCGCGTTTCTGCCAACCGGCGCGATGCCCAATTACGCCGTCTTCTCAAACGACAGCAAAAGGGTCTACGTCACCAACACTGGCAACGGCACGATCAGCGAAGTCGACGTGGCCAAGGGGTTCGTCATACGGAACTTCCTGGCCGGCAAGGGCCCCGAACACATCGCCCGCAGCGCCGACGGCAACAGCCTCTATGTCGCCGATGCCGAAGCCGGCAATGTGCTCGAACTGTCTTCCAGCACCGGCAAAATTACCCGCAGCTTTGCGATCGGCGGCGAGTTGCACGGGATCGGCCTGTCCGATGACGGCAAAGTACTCTTCGTCAGTGACAAGGGTGAGGATAAACTGGCATCCGTTGACTTGGGGTCGGGCAAAATACGAACTGTCATGTTCGGTCCGTCACCTTACCACCTGGCAGTAATTCCAGGAACCGAAACAATGTTTGTATCAAGTAGTGCCGAACCGGTAGTTTGGATTGTCGACATTCGCAATCTGGCGGTTCGAACGAAAATCAACGTCCAGGGTGAAGGTCATCAGATGGTGGTTTTGCCCTGATCTATGGATAAATAAAAATAGGAAAAGTAAGATGAATAACGCCATGTTCACCGCCTTGGTGGCGACGCTCGCAATGTCAATGCTGAGCCAACCCGCTTCTGCTCAGGGTGGAACTTCCGGCGGCACGCCGATCGCCCACGGTTTGCTGTTGCCTCATATGGATCCGGTCGCCGGGCGTAAACTCTTCGGGTCAAAAGGGTGTGTCGTGTGTCATTCGATCAACGGCATCGGCGGCCAGGACGCCGCTCCGCTCGATGCCAGCACCATGGCCAACCCAATGAACCCGTTCGATTTCAGCGCCAAGATGTGGCGTGGAGCCGAACCAATGGTCGCGATGCAAAAGGAGGAGCTTGGTGGGCAGATAGATCTGACCGGTGACGATTTGGCCAACATCATCGCGTTCGTGCATGACCCGCAAGAACAGGCCAAGTTCTCCAAGGCTGATATCCCGGACAACATCGCGAGACTGATGTCCAAGGATAGAGGTGGATCTATGGGCGGCGGTCACATGCCGGGGATGATTGAACCGCTCCGGGTTTGCCGAAGGCTGTTTGGGTTGCTTCAGGCTGCCAGGGGTAGGGTCCTGGCTTGGTCGTAGTAGCGCGCCTCGGCTTCTGCGGGAGGAATGCTTCCGATCGGCTCGAGGAGGCGTCGGTGATTGAACCAGTCCACCCATTCGAGGGTAGCGAACTCAACGGCTTCCAGACTGCGCCACGGGCCGCGGGGGTGGATCAGCTCGGTCTTGAACAGGCCGATCACCGTCTCGGCGAGTGCGTTGTCATAGGAGTCGCCGACGCTGCCGACGGACGGCTCGATGCCGGCCTCGGCCAGGCGCTCGGTATAGAGAATGGCGAGATATTGCGAACCGCGATCGGGGTGATGGACCAGCCCGCCGCCTTGAGCCGGACGCCGTTCGTGCACCGCCTGCTCCAGGGCGTCCAGGACGAACCCCGCCCGGGCGGTGGCCGAGACGCGCCAGCCGACGATGCGGCGCGTAAAAGCGTCGATGACGAACGCCACGTAGACGAACCCCCGCCAGGTCGCGACGTAGGTGAAGTCCGCCACCCAGAGCCGGTTCGGTTCCTCAGCCTGGAACCGCCGCTGCACGCGATCGGCCGGACAGGTTGCGGCCCGATCGGCGATCGTGGTTCGTGTGCTGCGCCCTCGCACCGCCCCGCGCAGACCCATCGCCCGCATCAGCCGCGCCACCGTGCAGCGGGCCACCGCAATGCCCTCGCGCCCGAGTTGCCGCGAGACCTTACGCACGCCGTAGACGCGGAGGTTCGCCTCGAACACGCGGCGGATCTCAGCGCACAGGCGTGTATCCCGTTGTGCCCGGGGCGATGCGCGCGACGGGTCCGAACGCCGCGCCACATGGGCATGGTAGGTGGACGGGGCGATCGGCAGCAGCTCGCAGATCGGCTCGACCCCGTATGCGTCGCGATGATCGTCGATGAACCCGATCATGGCTTGAACCGGCGGTCGAGCTCCGCCATCGCAAAATACGCTGACGCCTTGCGCAGGATCTCGTTCGCCTGACGAAGGTCGCGGTTCTCGCGCTCCAATGCCTTGATGCGGCTCTGCTCGCAGCTCGTCGCCCCGGCCCGCAGCCCACGGTCGCGCTCGGCCTGCCGCACCCATTTGCGTAGCGTCTCCGCCGTGCAGCCGATCTTGCCCGCGATCGACACCATTGCCGCCCACTGCGAGCCATGCTCGCCCTGATGCTCCAGCACCAGGCGTACCGCTCGCTCCTTAACCTCGGACGAGAAACTCGCCGCCGTTCTTCTCTCGCTCATCGCACCATCCTCTCAAGGGTTGGTGCCTCCGGCAAACCCGGAGCGGTTCACACTCCCTGCGCACCATTGCACATCTTTCACTCAAGGTCGTTGATCTCACGGGGCGATGAAGGGCTATGTCCGGAGCCTGAACGGCGTGACTTACGGGCATGATACGCCGCTGATGGGCGCAAGAGGGCAACGCGTGGAACTAGTGATGACAAACCGCACCAAGATGGCGTACCCGATGCATTTGCATGGGCACACGTTTCAGGTGGTAACGATCGACGGTAAGCGTTTTCCAAGGGCGATGCGCGATACCGTGTTGGTTCCACCGATGAAGTCCGTCACGGTCGCTTTTGACGCCGACAACCCCGGCCGCTGGGCATTCCACTGCCATAACCTGTGCCACTTGGCAGCCGGTGCGGTGACCACAGTACAATACGCTGTATACTGAGGAGAAATCCGAATGAGCACCCCGCATTGGTGGCGATTAACTGCAGGGATCGCTGCCGGCCTGACGAGCATGGCCGTACTTGGTACGGTCGCTGCGGTTTGGCCGAACCCTTTCTTCATCCGAATGGTGCCAACAGCGGGGTATGAGATCCCGCTCCTGTTGGCACAGTCGGCGCTGCTGGGGCTTTACGTCGCTGTGCGCCGGCCGACTTGCGGCATTCGCCGGATAGGGTTCGCCTCGGCCATCAATTTCCTCGGCGTGGCCTGCCCGATTTGCAACAAGGTCCTGATGCTGATTTTTGGTGCAACAGCTCTGATGACCTACTTCGAACCGGTTCGACCTTATGTCGGCATTCTCGGCGTTGCCCTTGGCATGTTGGCCGTCGTCACGCAACTGCGACGGACATCGCCGACTGGCGATACTGGTGGCGCCATTCCTCAGGCAACACCGTGACGCGGCTGATCGAGAGGGCGTGGTGCGACCGACGCACCTCATTAATAACCGGCGCCGCATGGTTGGCGCTCGCTACAGGACCGGCTATGGCGCAAGCAGGCTCGAAGCCTGACAGGCAAAGCCAAATCGTACCAACACAAGATCAGCGCGATGCCATGGGCGGTCTGGTAACAGACGACCTATTGTACGATGTGGGATCTCCTGAACTGGGCAATCGGAATGGCGACGTCACCATGGTGGAGTTCTTTGATTATCGCTGCCCCTACTGTAAGGTGATGGCGCCGCGATTGGCGGCCCTGATCGGCAAGGATCGCGGCCTGCGGCTGGTAATGAAGGAATATCCAATATTGAGCCGCGAATCGATCTTCGCTGCGAAGGTTGCACTGGTCGCTGCCCGTCATGGTGCCTATGCAGAGTTTCACGCCGCAATGTTTGCGCTGTCAGGTCCGTTAGATGACCAAAAAACGCTACGCGTCGCGAAAACCGTCGGCTTGCAGGCCAACAAAGTGCGCGCAGAGCTAGGCGACATGGAGATCGCTGCTGAGATTCGCCGCAATCTCGCACTCGGCCAACTCATCGGCGTTACGGGCACTCCCGCCTTCATCGTCGGCCACAACATCGTTCCGGGAGCCGTGTCGAT
>Ga0209952_1000708_pt1 | contig 36959 bp, 37 predicted proteins | sample ThiBiot_750_biof_2_FD_183951 | JGI IMG/M metagenome (GOLD analysis project Ga0209952, IMG submission 183951) | Wastewater bioreactor microbial communities from Cape Town, South Africa - Thiocy_cont_750_biof (SPAdes) | ecosystem: Engineered > Bioreactor > Thiocyanate-remediating >...
TCCGTCGGGAGGGCTGGAGTCGAAGGGGCATCCGGTCGGCGCCACCGGCCTCGCGCAGGTCCACGAACTTGTCGCGCAACTGCGTCATGAGGCCGGGGCCCGCCAGGTCGACGGCGCGCGGATCGCGATCGCCGAAAATGGCGGCGGACTGCACGGTATCGAAGAAGCGGTGGCGTGCGTGACCATCCTGAGCAAATAGAAGACAACGAGGATATTTCATGGAGCTTCATGGCAAGATTGCCGTAGTGACGGGTGCCGCTTCTGGACTGGGGCTTGCGACCTGCAAGGTGCTCGCCGCGGCCGGCGTGCGTATCGCCGGTTTCGATCGCGACGAGAAAAAATTGCAGGCACTAAAGTCGAACCTCGGCGATGCGTGCCTGGCGCGCGTCGTCGATGTCGCCGAAGAGAGCAGCGTGAAAGACGGGATCGCGGCGGTCGTCGCCGCGTTCGGCGGCGTTCATGTCGCAGTGAATTGCGCGGGGGTCGCCGATGCCGCCAAGACCGTATCAAAAGGCGAGTTCCCGATCGCGACGTGGAACAAGGTGATCGCGATCAACCTGACCGGTACCTTCAATGTCATCAGATTCGCTGCGCTCGCGATGACCAGGAACACCCCTGACGCCGAGGGTGGCGAGCGCGGCGTCATCGTCAACACGGCATCGGGCGCTGCATCCCAAGGGCAGGTCGGTCAAGCGGCCTACAGCGCCAGCAAGGCGGGCGTAATCGGCCTGACGCTTCCAGTTGCCCGCGACTTGGCGCCACACGGTATCCGCATAGTCTCGATCGCGCCGGGGCTGTTCGATACCGCAATGGTCGCAGGCATTCCGGACAATGTCTCTCAGTCGATCGTCGATCGCATGATCCTGTATCCGAACCGGATGGGACAACCGCGGGAATTTGCCCGGCTGGTGCAACATATCGTCGAGAACTCGTACCTGAACGCGACCACGCTCGATCTGGATGCAGGCGCCCGCATGCAGTCGCGTTGACCACGTTTCCTCTGGCAATCGGCATCCGATATGCTACCTGATCGACTGCGATGGCATCTCAAAATTCCGGTGATGGCAGCGCCGATGTTTCTCGGGACCGGATCTGGTCGTTGAGACCTGTCAAGCTGGCGTGATCGGCACCTTTCCGGTGCTCAACCAGCGCACGACGGACGGTTTCGAAGCGTGGCTGGCCGACATACGCGGCCGGCTCGCCGGGCAACATTGCGCGCCCTTTGGTGCGCAATTCGTCGTTCACTCCACCAATCCTCGGCACGCGGCAGACTTCGCCGCGGCCATCCGTCATGAAATTCCCATCGTCATCACGACCCTCGGAATTACGCGAGAACTGACCGACGCCATACATACCTATGGCGGGCTGGTGTTCCACGACGCGACCACGATGAAGCATGCCAAGAAGGCGCTCGACGCCAACGCCGACGGGATCATTGCCGTCTGTGCCGGTGCGGGTGGCCGGCGCCAGCTTTCTCGCCCAGACGCTGAACCGCCCGTACGACAACCCGAAGGACCACAGCAGCTTCAACGTCGCGCGCGAGATCAGCCCGAAACTGTGGAAGGATATCTGGACCGCGGGACAGGGAGTCGGCGGCGTCAACGACATCATTCCGGTCGCAGAACTCTGCGCGCGGCTACAGCGGGAATGGCGCGATGGTATTCGGCGCCTCTCTGCCGCGGTCGGATGAGGCAGCCCGTCGTGGCGGGTTACCTTTACCGCTACGTCTGCCGTGCGCTGATTTAACAGCAGCCCGATCGAGGTCGCCCCCGCAGTCCTCGGAAGTTTATCGACCAACACAACGTGCTTCGGCCGTTTGTAGCGAGCGATTTGTCCGTTCACGAAGTCGATGATTTCGCCGGCCGGATTCGCGCGGTCATCGCCATCGACGACCGCGATGCTGCGCCAAAACAGCGGCCGGCCCGCGGATTTCGGACGGTCGCGGTACGGCGAAAGCATCGCCAAGCCCGAGGCTTCGGATTGACCGAACGTCGCCCAGAAAGTTGCATTCGGATACTCGGTCTCGAAACGCTCTATGGTTGCGGGGGTATCCAGTCCTGTAAGAGCACGCAGCGATCCAAGCAGTTCGCGATCCGGTCCTGACTCGGAGATGCGGTGGGTTTCCATCAAGTAGCCGCGTTCCCCCCAAGAAACGCCTCGACGACACTCGGATCATTCAAGAGATCTGCGCCTGCGCCGCGCAGAGTGATCTGCCCCAGAGACAGCACGCAGGCGCGGTCTGCGATACGCAGCGCTGCTTTGGCATTTTGCTCAACCAGAAGTATCCCAAGTCCCAATTCGTGTCGCATGCGCAAGATCAGGCGGAATATTTCAGCAACGACCTGAGGTGCGAGCCCCATCGATGGCTCATCAAGCATCAGCACCCTTGGTTTAGCCGCCAGGGCCCTGCCAATGGCCAACATCTGCTGCTCGCCGCCGGACATAGTGCCCGCCGCCTGCGTCCGCCGCTCTACGAGGCGCGGAAACAGCTCGTAAATCCGGTCGATCCGATCGGCGACTTCAGCATGCGGCTGGCCATAGCCGCCGAGAGACAGGTTTTCTTCCACCGTCATCTCGGCAAAAACGCGTCGTCCTTCCGGCACATGACGTAGGCCAGCGCGCGCGATCATTGCTGGAGCGGTTCCAGCAATCGGTCGTCCGTCAAACACGATGGCGCCGGAGCGGATCGGGTTGAAGCCTGAAATCGTATTGAGAAGCGTCGATTTCCCGGCGCCGTTGGCGCCGACGATGGAGAAGATTTCACCTTTTCGAATGGCGATGGAAATGCCGTGAAGCACTTCGACCGGGCCGTAGCCAGCCTTCAAATCGGCAATAGAGAGAAGCTCGGTCATTTCAGGCCACCGCCTCATCCGCGCCGAGGTAGGCAGCAATCACGTCCTTGTTCGATGCGATGTCTTTCGGCGTACCCTCTGCAAGCTTGCGACCGAAATTCACCACAACGATATGCGAGGAAATCGACATCACCATGCCCATGTCGTGTTCGACAAGCAGGACGGCGCGGCCATCTGCGGCGATCTCAGAAAGCAGACGCGACAGGTCCGCCGTTTCGCTTGGATTGAGGCCCGCGGCGGGCTCGTCCAGCAACAGCAGCTTGGGATCTTGCGCCAATGAGCGGGCGATTTCGACGCGGCGCTGAAGCCCATAGGGCAGATCCGTCGCCAGACGCTGCCACCACTGCTCGGCGACGCCCGCACGCGTAAGACACTGCGCGGCGCGAGCAGCCATTTCGTCATTTTCTTTCATGACCACCCAGGGTCGGAACACGGAACTCAACAGGCCATGCTGGCCGAACCGGTAAGCGCCCGCCATTACGTTGGTCAGAACACTCATGCCATGCGCTATCTGCGGGGTCTGATACGTTCGCGCGATGCCGGCCGTGCCGCGCTGATGCGTCGGCCGAGCGGTGATGTCCTCTCCTTCGAGGCTGATTGTGCCACCGTCGCAGGCGAGAACACCCGTAACGAGATTGATCAGCGTGGTCTTGCCTGCGCCATTCGGACCTATCAGCGCCGTGACTTCCCCGGCGACCAGGTCGAACGACACGTCAGACACGGCCGCAATGCCGCCGAATCGCTTCGACAGGCCCTTGATCGAAGCCAGAGGCGTGCTGCTCATGCGACGCTTCTCTTGCGGGTGACAAGGCGGAACAACGTTTCTCCAAGACCCCGGGGAGCGAACATCATGATGCCTACCATGACAAGACCATAGATTAGGTGTTTGGCGTGATCGAAGCCTTCGAGTAGGTTGGGCAGGACTATGATGGCGAAGGCGCCGAAGATCGCGCCCCAGACGGTCGAAAGCGACCCGAGGATGACCATCATCAAAAGCTCGATGGAGAGCCCGACACCGAAGGCGCTGGCGTTGAATGAGCGTAGATAAAGCGCCAGAAGAGCGCCAGACAGGCCGGACAAAGCGGCGGCGATGGCGAAGACCATAGACTTGGCCCGAACCGTATCGACGCCCATGCAAGCGGCAACGAGTTCGGATGTTCTTAGCACCATCAGGCCGCGCCCGAACCGCCCGTCTACGAGTGATACGGCGACGGCGATCGCCGACAGCAACGAGATGCCCGCCAGAATGTAGAGTATACGCTCGTGGCTGAAACCCGCGATCGCCAGACTCGGCAGATCGACGATACCGGGGTCGAGGCCACCGGTAACGCTGCGCCATTGCGCCGCCACGACGAAAAACACGGCGCCGAGCGCCAATGTGCCCAGCGCGAGATTGTGGCCCGACAGGCGCAGGATCGGTCGGGCGATCAAGAAGCCGAGCAGCCCCGGCAATAGCACCGCAGCCACCAGCGCCACGGGCGCTGGCAGCGCCAGCTTCTGCAGGGCAAAGGCCGCCGCATAAGCGCCAATGCCCATGAAGGCGCCTTGGCCGAGCGAGACCTGCCCTGCGTAGCCCAGCAGCAACGTAAGGCCAATGGCCGCGATAGCGTGGATCATCGACAGGATCAGAATCGAGCGATGGAACTGGCTGGTCAGCGCTAGTTCTGCGAGCGTAAGAACCACAGCAAGGCCTGCGAGGATAACCGCGTCATGCCGGAGGTTGGAATTCGATGTCGAAGTGGTCATGGCTCAGACCCGTGTAACGATGGCGCGACCGACGAGGCCCTGCGGCCTAAGGATTAGAACGAGAATGAGAAGGATAAAACCGACGGCATCCTTGAAGCCGGAGGCGACGTATCCGGCGGACAGGCTCTCAACAACGCCGATCAACAGTCCACCGACAATAGCTCCGATGGGGTTGCCCAGCCCGCCGGCGACAGCCGCCGCGAAGCCCTTGAGACCAAGGAAGATGCCGTTTTCGTAGAACGCTGCGGATATCGGGGCGAGCATCGCGCCGGCCAAACCACCGAGCGCACCCGCCAAGGTCATGGCGATGGCGGCGGCGCGCTTCGGCTCGATGCCGCAAAGGGCGGCGGCCCTCGGTTCTTGACTCGCGGCGCGCATTGCCTTGCCGAACATGGTTTTCGAGAACATGTACCACAAAACGGTGCTGGTCAGCGCCAGGACGAAGATGATCCAGAGGCCTTGGCTCGGAATGTAGACGTTGCCTATCAACACCAGCGGCAAAAGCCCGAATTCCGGCACGAACGTGATTTCACGCCCGAAGGCGAGCGCGGCTGCCCCGCGCAAGGCGAGCGCCACGCCGATGGTCAGCATCACCAGCGTCAACGGATCGGAACTGCGCGCCATCGCCATATCGAGAATGCAGCGCTGCATCAGCCAGCCGGTAAGCGCCGCACCCGCTACAGCGAGCAGGAGCGCCAGCGACATCGGCAGTTTGGCGGCCTGCGCCGCGCAGGCAAGAAGAACGCCGCCGAGCATCAGGAATTCGCCGTTGGCGAAATTGATCAGTTTGGTAGCATTGTACACAATGGTGAAACCAAGTGCCGCCATGCCGTAAATGCAGCCGACGACGAGGCCCGTGATCAGGATTTGCAGCAGGGTATCCATTTTACCTCCAGGCTTTGCTTCGGTCGCTGACGGACGGATTGCAAGACCGCCCGCCCTGCAGGTCACTTCACGGTGACGAACTTGCCGCCTTGAACCTGCAGCATCACCATCGACTGCGACTCCCGGTCGAGGCCGTTGTGGTTGGCGTCAGTGAAGCGAAACATCCCGTTGGCGCCGGGGAAGGAAATGCCACTGCGCATGGCTTCCGCCAGCTTCTCGCGATCCGGGGACCCGCCAGCCTTTTTCAGCGCTTCCTCGATGAGCAGCATCGCGTCCGAGGGATGCCCGATGAAGGTCGTGGCGTCGGCTTTGAACTTCTCCTTGTAATCGGCCGCGAGTTTGGTCACCACTGGGCGCATCGGATCGTTTGCGGCAAGGCTCTCGGGCGCGAGCAGACGCATGGACGATACGTAAGACTTCTCCGCTGCCGCGCCGGCCTGCTCGATCAGCTGCGGCGAGGCAGCACCATAGCTGTTGTAGATCGGCTTGTTGTAGCCAATGGCCGCCGCGTTCTTGAGTATGATGGTCGGACCGGGGTTGACGCTCCAGATCAGCATCGCATCGGCGCCACTCGACCGAATCTTGAGGATCTGCGGCGTCATGTCGGTATCGCGTGGGCCGAACTCTTCCGCTGCGTTGACCTTCAGTCCGAGTTGGCTGGCTACCTCTTTGACGACTGCGGCACCGGCCTGCCCAAAACCATCGGCGGAGGACAGGATGCCGACGGAGGTGGCGCCCTTGACCTTCATGAAAGAAATCAGGTGCTCGGCAACGATGCGGTCGGTCGGTGGAGTCTTGAAGACGTAAGGGGTTGGGGGCACAACAACCGCTTCCGCGCCTGCGAAGCTGACGAGCGGCACCTTGTTTTCGTTTGCGACCGCGCGGATCGCCAGGCTTTCGCCGGTCGTCGAGGGGCCGACCACAACATGCACCTTGTCTGAATCTATTAGGCGGCGGAACTGCTGGGCCGCGATTGTGCCGTTGCCTTCGGTGTCGTAGAGGAACGGCCTGATCTTGTTACCGGCCATGCCGCCGCGCGCATTGATCTGTTCGACGAGCATCTCGAAGGCGTTCTTCTGTGATGCGCCGATGAAGGCCGTTGGCCCCGAGGCTGCGATCAACGCACCAATGCGGATTTCCTTATCCTGGGCCTGCGCTGCTCCCAATAAAGCGACGGCCATAGTCAGGCCCAGACCGGCGGAAAGCAGGTTTCTGCATGTTGTCATGATGGGTTTCCTCCCTTAGAGTTTCTCGATACTGGTCTTCAGTTGCGTTCGCTGGCCGCATGGAGGCCCGCGATGTAACCAAAGGTCATGCCCGGTCCGAGCGTGATGCCGCCGCCGGAATAATTCCCGCCAAGCACGCTCGCCATGTCATTGCCGACGGCATAAAGCCCCTTGAGCGGCGTATTGTCAGGGCCGATCACACGCGCGTGTTCGTCGGTTTTGAGGCCTGCGAAAGTGCCGATATCGCCGGGGACGACCCGCACAGCGTAGAATGGACCGGTCGCGATCGGCGCGAGGCACGGGTTCGGCTTGACCTCTGGATCGCCGTGAAAACGGTTGTAGGCGGTCGAGCCTTTGCCGAAGGCAGTATCCGTGCCAGTCGGAACGTCCGCGTTCCAGCGGGCGACCGTTTCCTCGAAAGCGTTTCGTTCAATGCCCGCCACTGATGCAAGCTCGGCAAGAGTGTTGCCGCGCATCAGGTAGCCGGAGCGGATCGAAGGTTGAAGAGGTAGCGGCGCCGGTTTCACATGGCCAAGACCGTATTTGCGGATGGTGCGGTGATCGGCGATCAGGAATGCCTCCGCCGGTTGGTCCGAAGGGCACGCACATTCCATGCCCTGCACGAAATCATGATAGCTGTTGGCTTCGTTGACGAAGCGGCGTCCGGCTCGCGAGACAGCGATGACGCCCGGCTTGCCGCGGTCGATGAAGTGGGGGAACGGGCCCTTGGTACCATCCTTGCGCGGCACAAGGCTGGTCGGAGCCCAGGCACCCGCGTTGGGATAATCCTTGACGACCTCGCCGCCAACCGACTCGCCCAGACGTACGCCGTCTCCAGTGTTTCCAGGACTCGCCGCCGACCAATGCTCGCTCTCACCGGCGCAGTGATTGTAGAGGGTCTGCCGCCTGGCAAAATCAAACGGAAAGCCGCCACAGGCCAGTACGACGCCCTTGTTCGCCAGCACACGGCGCCTGCCTTTTGGTGTCAGCACTTCCGCACCGACGACATGGCCTCTGTCGTTTCGGATGAGCGTTCTCACCGGGCTGTCGAGCCAGATCGGCACGCCGAGTTCGCACGCCGACCGAAACAGTCGCGCGGCCAGCGCATTGCCGTTGGTCAACAGCATCGACCGGCCCCGCACGGAGCGGTCGAACCCGAATTTGACCAAACGTTTGGCGACGTAGAGGAAGGATTCCAGCCGCTGCGTGGCGCGATAGAAGTGCCAAAGCTCTTTACCAGAGCCGATTGCGAGGCCATAGAGCGTTAGCTCAGGCCGCGGCGGTCGCAGCTTGTCAATATCCGATCCGAGAATTGTCGCACTGACAGGTTGCGTCAGTATCGAGCGACCGCCCGGCGTGCCACCCGGCGCATCCGGATGGTAATCCGAGAATGCGGGAGCCGCTTCGAACCGCACCTGCGTATACGCATGCATGAAGGCAACCATCTCGGGACCTGCGTCGAGAAATGCATCGACCCTCGCAGCGTCGTAGTGGTTGCCCGATTCGTGCTTCATATACGCGAGCGCCGCGTCCTTGCTGTCCTTGACCCCAGCTTCGATGCTCACCGGATTGTTCGGCACCCAGAGATAGCCGCCCGATAACGCTGTTGTGCCACCGAACACCGCTTCCTTTTCGGCAACGATAACCTTCAGCCCCTTCTTCGCGGCAACGATGGCGGCAACCATGCCGCTTGCGCCGGAGCCGGCGACCAACACATCGCAATGCTGGGTTTCATTTGGAATCGCGTGCTTGGAAGAGGCAACCATGGCAGATCATCCATAATACAAGATACAAGCGGTTATGGTGGTGGCGTTCATGAAGTAAGATACCCACCCTCGACAGGTAGCATGACACCGGTCACGTAGGAGGACATGCGTGAGGCAAGAAATAGCGTCGGCCCCACGAGCTCTTCGGGCTCGCCTACGCGCCCCATCGGCGTATGATTCAGAAACCGGGCCATCACCTCGGGATTAGCGCGCGTCCCTTCGGTCATAGGCGTGGCAATGACACCTGGTGCAATCCCGTTGACGCGTACCCCGTCCGCTGCCAGATCGGCCGCCAGCGCCTTGGTCAGCTGAATGACAGCGCCCTTGGTGGCGGCGTAGCTGGCCGAATTCCGATAGGCGACGAAGGAAGCAATCGAGCCGACATTGACGACGCGTCCCTTGGTGCGCCGCAGCTGCGGCAGCAGAGCTATCGTCATGTTGGCAGTGCCGTTCAGATTGACGGCAATCTGCGCGTCGAGGTGGTTGAGAAATTCAGGGTCGTCGGGTGCGGTGCGGCGCGTGATCCCTGCATTATTGATCAGCACAGCCACATCACCGAACACCTCCCTTGCAGTGGTTGCAAAAGCAAAGCACGCAGCACGGTCCGCAACATCGAGCCCATACCCTTCGGCGTGTCCGCCCACAGCCTTGATCGCGTTGGCCGTTGCGCAGGCACCCTCGGCGTATCGATCGACGACGATTACTGAGGCTCCGGATGTGGCAAGTCCGCGGGCGATAGCGGCTCCAATGCCCTGCGCCGCCCCCGTGACGACAGCGACATCGCCGGCCAGCAGGCCAGAAATGGATCCGTCGTGCATCTGCCTCTCTCCCCTAGCATCAACTGTTGCTGCGCACAGTTACGTCTCGTATTGTTCGTACTAGCTTCGATAGTTATACAATTCGTAATAAACTTCCTATTCTGTAATGATGCTTCCTGCGAGCCAGGCTGTCAAGCCTGTCGGATTAGGCAACTTTGCCGCTGTGAAGGACACTCATGGTAGACCGCTCAACCGAACCTCTGCCGGAAAACGCGCCTGGCGCAGACAAGCCGACACAACTCGGCATCCAATCGGTAGAGGTTGCTGGCGATCTAATTCACGCACTGATCCAGGCCGATGGGCCGCTCAAATTGGCCGATCTGGCGCAGAGGGCAGGCATGCCCTCTGCCAAAGCGCACCGATATCTCGTCAGTTTGATGCGCGTCGGATTGGCGCGGCAGGATGCGGCGACGTCTCGATACGACCTCGGACCTGTAGCTTTCCAGCTTGGGCTCAAGGGGTTCAGTCGCTTCGAGCCGTTGCAAGTGGCTGAAGCGACGCTGCACACACTTGTCGATCAGGTCGGCGAGACAGCGGCGCTAGCCGTCTGGGGCGAAAAGGGCCCTACGATGATCAAGGTCGTCGAGGCCCGGCATGACCTGGCGAGTACCATGGCGCCGTCGCACCACTGCCCGCTGACCTATTCCGCGACGGGGCTCTTGTTTTGTGCCTACGAAGACCCGGTTCGTACGGCCACCGCAATCGAGCGCGAGTTGGACCAGAACCGACGGTCGGGCCGTCTCAACGTACCGAAAGAACGGGCGTCTCTGGCTGGAATGATGCGTGAAATCAAGGAGCGCGGTTATTCTTGCCTGTCAGACGGCGGTGGTGACGGCTTCGGCGCCGTAAGTGCACCGGTGTTCGATATCACCGGCAAGTTGATCATGGCCCTGACAGTGTTTGGTCGCTCAACACGCGTCGACGCGAAACCAAATGGAGCACTTGGAAAACTCGTCGCCGATACCGCAGCCGAACTATCGGCCTCGCTCGGATACCACGGCGCGCACGGGCGTTAGATTGGCCTGCCCCACGGAGCGGTACCACGGCTCATGTTAGAGTCCGGCCGTGATCGGCCAGCATTTGGCCTGGCCGGAGCGAAGCACAGGCCAGGCCAGATGCTGGCGGGAAGATCGTTTCTGGTGCCGGCGGCCGATAGCCGAGCGAGGAGCGCGGCGTAACGTTGTCGTAGTAACGCCGCCATCGCTCGAATTATGGAGCAACGGCACCAAGTTCGGGGCTGGTCGCGGCCGGCTGATTTCGGCTTCAATGCAGCATGGCCGATCAGCTCATCATTCAAATGTTCAAGCAAAAGCGCGCCGAGATCAGCGGCATGATTGCTGCCTACCAAGCCAAGATCGAGCAGGCTCAGCACGAACTTGCGTACATCAATGCTGTGCTCCGTCTCGTCGAGGGTGGTGAGCAAGAGCGCGCTCAGTCTTCACTCGCGCGAAGACGGGGGCCTGTCCATCGTCCCCCGGGGGGAGAATTTGCGCCCATCAGCCTGACCACACTTAGAAGCCTTGCCCGACGCAGCTAGTCTAAAACGCGGCTGGTCATATCGTCAAGTACGCCCAGACGCACAACCTCATCGGACACCTGCGCCGAGGCAACGCCGCCGAAGGCGCTAACCACCGAAATTATCAGCACGCCCCAAATAGCCCTTCTCATCGCTTCTCAAGCAGCGGTACGTTGAAGATGTTTCATCCTGCGTATTTCGCAAAAATTGGACAGCAATTTTGCTAACTGACGGACAGCTGGGGTAAGGGCTTTTGGTTACCTGGTTGTTGAGGTCAACCGGGATTCGTTTCGCTGTTTTCGACGTCGGTCAAGGGGCGCGCGGATTTTTTCCTTCGCATGCTGTCGCCTTCAAGGGCGATACGGTGGGAGTTGTGTATGATCCTCAGGAAGCTGGGCACCTATCTCGGCCGCGTCATCCGCGACATTGGCCGCAAGATCGAAGGTGACGGCGGGCTCGAAGCGGCGTTCGCAAAGCTGCTATTGCTGGCGCGGCGTGTGCGCGAGCGCGCCTGTTCCGGCTAGGGAGGTTCGACGAGAGATACCACGCATTGTCCGTCCTCCTATGAGAGCATTGACTTGGCGATCACGTTGCGGAGGATTTCGCTGGTGCCTCCGCCTATCGTTCCGACCCTGGAATCGCGGAAATACATCTGCATTTCCGAACTCATCATCAGTCCCGCGCCGCCCATGATCTGGATGCCGGCATCGGCGCACTTGGAATTGCTTTCGGTGGCGAATATCTTCGTCACCGCCGCGGCCGTATTCGGCGCGACGCCCTTGTCCATGAGGGACGCGAGCCGGTACGTCATGACACGCGATATCTCTGCCATGCTGCGCATGTCGGCTATCCTGTGGCTGATGGCCTGATACTCGGTGATCGGCTTGCCGAACTGCTTCCGCTGCTGGGCGAAATCGACCGCGGATTCGATGATCCTGTAGCAATTCCCGCTCGCCGCCGCCGAAAGGCACAGCCGCTCGACGTTCAGGCCACGCATGATGTTCTTCCAGCCGCCGTTGACCTCGCCGAGGACGTGGGTCGCCGGGACCTTGACGAGGTCAACGGCGGCCTCGTTGGTATGGATCATGCGCCTTCCGAGGCCCCGCAGATGGCGGATGGTCACGCCTTCGGCCTTGGCGTCAACGAGGAAGAGCGTGATGCCCTTGTGCCGCGCCGCCGGATCGGTCTTCGCCGCGACCACCAGGTGGTCGGCCACGTGGGCACAGGTGATATAGACCTTCTGGCCGTCGATGACGTAGTCGTCCCCCTTGGCCACCGCCTTGGTCTGGATGCCGCTCGCGTCCGAACCCGTGTCCGGCTCCGTGAGACAGAAGGCCAGCCGCAGCTGTCCCGCTATCAGCCGCGGTAGAAGCGACGCCCGCAATTGCTCGCTTGCGCCGAACTTCAGGTGCATGCCGCCGTAGACAACCGTCGTCAGATAGGCCGACGCCATCTGCGCGTTGTGGTAGGCGATCGCCTCGATCAGGACCGCCAGATCCATGTAGTTTCCGCCGGCCCCACCGTACTGCTCATCGTGCGGCAGACCGAGCCAACCGCTCTCCGCGAGGGCCGCGTACGCGTCGAACGGGAACTCGCTGTTGTCATCCAGTTCGGCGATCTTTGATGCGGGGAGCTTTTCGCTCAGGAGCTGGAGCACGCTTTCGCGCATCCGGACCTGGTCGTCGGTCAGTTCGAATTCTTCGTTGCTCTCGAAAAGATGCATCTTCCGTCCTTGGGATTGTCTCGTTCGCGAAGAGATTGGCGTCGGACGCCGACTATTTCGGTCGGCGGCGATACAGCAGCGTGGCCTCCATCTCCTGCACGATATGGCCGTCGTGACGCACGCATTCCCGCTTGAAGGTGACGACGCCCCGATCGGGCTTGCTGGTTTCCTTCTTGTCGACCACCTTCGATCTCAACCGGATCGTGTCGCCGTGTTTGACGGCATCCAGCAGACGCCATTTGTCTATCTGCAGCAGCGCCAGCAGCGTCCCGTCGTTGATGCCGCTCGCGTACTGCAATCCGCCCATGATCGCGTAGACCAGAGGACCGTGGGCGATGGGTTCGCCGAACTGCGTCGTCTTGCAGTATTCGAAGTTCGTGTGCACTTCGTTGAAATCGCCCGACAGGCAGGCGAAGTTGATGATGTCCGTCTGCGTCACGGTGCGCGCCGGACTCTCGAATTCCTGACCGACCTCGAAGTCATCGAAGTAGCGTCCACGTGGCTGGGCGTTGCTCATTACGTTTTTCCTTTTCAGTTCGGCTCGTTTCCGAGGATCAGTGTGCAATGCGAGGACAGGATTCCGCCCTCGTTGTGGATCAGCGCGAGTTCGGCATCCTTCACCTGGCGTGGACCAAGTCCGCCCCGGAGTTGTCGGACGCCCTCGACAATGCCGAACAGCCCGCCTGCCGCGCCCGCATGCGCGTGGGACAGCATGCCACCATGCGTGTTGACGGGCAGCTTGCCGCCGATCGACGCTCTGCCGTCCGCGAAGAAGGCGCCGCCCTCGCCTGGCTCGCAGAATCCCAACTCTTCCAGTTCGATGAGCGGCACGATGGAGAAGCAATCGTACAACTGGGCGACGTCGATGTCGGCGGGCTTCACGCCGGCCATCTGATAGGCCCGTTCACCCGACTGCTTTGCTCCGAATTCAGTGAGACTTGGCGCGCACATTAAATGCTCATGAGTGTGATGCTCGCCGATACCGAGGAGATAGCTCGGCTTCGATTTGAGATCCTTTGCCCGCTCGGCGGACGTCACGATGAACGCGCCGCCTGCGTCAGAAATCAGACAACAGTCGAGCATGCCCAGCGGATCCGCAATCGGCTTTGCCGACAGGACGTCATCCAAGGTGATCGCGCTCTTCATGTGGGCATTGGGATGCAGCAGCGCGTGCCGGCGCGTGTTGACGGCAATGTGGGCGAGATGCTCGCGCGTGGTGCCGTAGACGTGCATGTGGCGCTTCGCGATCATGGCGTAAAATCCCGGGATCGACCCTCCGTACGGTTGCTCGAAATAGGGATGTCCGACGGCCAGCAGGGCCGTGATGGCGGAATCGCGCGATTGTCCCGTCGCACGGTTCTCGCCGGCGCAGACCAGGATGGTGTCCGCGCTACCTGCTAGGATCGCCTCCGCCGCGTGCTTCAGCATCACGGCGGGCGACCCGCCTCCCACGACGACGGACGCGTTGTAGCGGGGTTTCAGTCCGAGGTATTCGCACAGGACGGATCCGAGCATGAAGTATGGCTCGGTGAACGAGTACGCCGTCAGAACGCCGTCGATGTCCGACATCTTGAGACCGGCGTCATCCAGCGCACGTTTCGCCGCCTGGGCGTTCAGGCCTAAGCCGGTCATGCCCGGCACCTTGCCGATGTCGGACTCTCCGACGCCGACGATCGCTATTTTTCCGGAAGCCAATCTGTTCATCTCAATTCCTCTTGCTGCTCAAACCGACCAACGCATCGACGGCCACCGCGCGATCTGCCGAAACCTTGATCGGATTGACGTCCAATTCCGCGACCTCTTCACGAAGGTCGCTGATCATTTCGGAGATGCGGCATACGGCTTCCGCGAGGGACCGCACGTCGGCCGGTGCTTGGTTGCGATAGCCGAACAGGAGGCCACTGCCGCGGAGCGACCGGAGCATGTCGAGTGCTTCGGTGACGCTGACCGGCGCGCGTCTGGTGTGCACATCCCCGAGTATCTCGACGGACGTTCCGCCGAATCCGCATGTGATCAACGGCCCGAACTGGGCGTCGACCGAGGCGCCAACCATCATCTCGGTCCCGCCTGAGACCATCTCCTGAACGACGATCCCGTTCACGGTGACCGGCCCGCTCAGCCGTCCCACGGCCTCCTCGATCTCCCTGTAGGCGTTGCGCACGGCATCTGCGTCCCGAAGGTTCAGCCGCAGCACACCGGCTTCGCTCTTGTGCGGGATGTCGGGAGAGTCCGCCTTGAGGACGACCGGATAGCCCAACGTCTCGGCGTGGGCGACCGCCTCGTCCGCGGTTTTGGCGAGCGCTTCGCGGTTGACGGCCACGCCATACAGTCCGAGCAGCTTCTTCGACTGCGCTTCGCTGAGGACATACCCCTCGCCGACTTTCGCGAGTTCGGCGATCGCAGCGTTCTTGACTTCGACGGTGCTGAGCCTTCCCTCACCCGACACTTGCCGCTCGGCCCTGCCATAGTAGTCGAACCATGAGCGGATCGCCTTCATGCAGCGGCCCATCGATCGGAACATCGAGATCTTCCGGCTCTTGTCGTAGATCTCGCTTCCTGGGCCCTCCAGCCATTCGTTGAACCAGACCAGACAGATTGGCTTCGAAAGCTCGGCCGCGAGGCGGTCGAGATGAATCGCCCTCTCCGTCGTGATGGGCTTCTGCGCCGACAGCATCGGGACGACCACGACCCCGTAATTCGGATCGTCGGCGAAAGCCTTGATGCACGCGCTGTAGAGATCGAAGCTCTTCAGGGTCTCCGCGGTCATGTCCGTTGGATTCGAAACGGACCCGAAATCCGGCACCAGTTTCGACAGGCATGCCACGGTGTCCGGCTGAGGCGCCGGCATCGCGACGCCGTACTCCTCGGCCTTGTCTCCGGAGATGACGGCCGCCCCTCCAGAGCTCGCCATGACGCCGGCCCCGGGCCCCTGCGGGACGCCCGCGCGCTCGAAGAAGCATGCCGTCTCCAGCACTTCCTCCCAGCTGTCCACCACGATGGCACCCATCTCCCGGAAGGCCGCGTCGTAGGCGGCATTGGAGCCCGCCAGGGTGCCGGTATGGGAAAGAGCGGCCTTCTTGCTAATCGCGCTGCGCCCCATCTTGTAGATGATGAGCGGCTTCCTGGCGGCGAAGGCTCGCCGGCCGGCCTCGATGAGGCGCTCGCCGTCCCGAATGCCTTCGAAGAGGCATGCGATCACCGAGGTGCTCTCGTCGTCGACCAGGTAGTTGATCAGGTCGCAGATATCGACGTCGCTCGAGTTTCCGGCCGACAGGAATTGCGAAAATCCAATTCCCCGCTGCAAGGCCTGAATGACGGTGTATCCGAGACCGCCGCTCTGGCTGACCAGGCCGATCCCGCCGGAGATGATCGGCATTTCGTTGAACTTCGGCATGAAATGCATGCCGACCTTCGCAGCGAAATTGATGATGCCGACGCAGTTGGGACCGATGATCCGCATACCCGTCGACTTCGCTATCTCGGCGAGTTCACGCTGCGCGGCCGTCCTGTCCACGGTGCCCAATTCCGCGAAGCCCGATGAATAGACGATGGCACCGCCGATTCCCTTGGCGGCGCATCTTCTGACGAGATTCGCCACCTGTTCCTGGGGAACCGAGATCACAACGGCGTCGGGCGCCTCCGGAAGCGCCTCGATCGTCGGGTATGCCTTGTGGCCGAAGATCTCGTCCCGCTTCGGGTTGATGGGAAACAACCGTCCGCCGAACGTCGCGAGATTCTCCATGGTCCGCGCCCCGAACGATCCGGGCGACTCGGATGCGCCGATGACCGCGATGCTCGCAGGGTTGATCAGCCTGGTGAGCTCTTTGCGGCCGAACAGTTCGGTGCGGTTCTCGATATAGCCTTTAACCTGCGTCACAGTCCAAGCTCCCGTGCGATCAAGCCTCTCTGGATTTGCGAGGTGCCACCGCCGATGGTCGCGTTGCGGGCGTCACGCCAGTACCGCTGCATGTCGTGGTCGTGGGTGTAGCCAGCACCTCCGAGTATCTGCATGCCCTGCGTCGTCACCCGCGCGAACACCTCCGAGACGAACAGCTTCGCCATGCACGCCTGCTTCACGCACGGCAGGCCCTGGTCGTATCTCCAGGCCGTCGAGGCGGTGATCCATCGAGCGGCCTCGACGTCCGTTGCCATGTCGGCCAGCATATGGGCGATGACCTGGAATTCCGCGATCGGCTTGCCAAACTGCTTTCTCTCACCCGCGTAACGAACCGCGTCGTCCAACGCCGCACGCGCGTTCCCGAGATAGTTGGCGGCGAGCAGGATCCGCTCCCGCTCCAGATGCTTGTTGATGTATTTCCAGCCGCTGTTCTCCTCGCCAATCAGCATCCGGTGCGGAAGGCGAACATCGTCGAAGAACACCTCGCACAGACCGAGGATGCGGCGACCGACCACGTCGAGCCGGTTGATCGTGATGCCCGGAAGGTCGTTGGGAACGAGAAACAGCGAGATACCGGCATGCTTCGTGACGTCAGGGTTCGTCCGGGCGGCCAGCACGATCATGTTGTTGGGTGCGTGCGCTCCAGACGAGTAGAGCTTCTGACCGGAGATCACGTAGTCGTCGCCGTCACGACGGGCTTTCGTCTGGAGCGAGGCCGCGTCCGATCCCGATCCCGGCTCGGTCAAGCTGAACGACAGCTTGATCTCGCCCTTCACAACCTTCGGAAGGACCTCGGACTTGATCTCCTCGCTCGCGAAATCGGCGAGGATCATCGCACCCCAGCCGATCAACGCGAGGCGTGTTGCGAAGTCGACGCTCGGCCTGGCGATTTCCTCCAGCGCGATGGCGCAATCGGCTATCGGCGAGCCGACGCCGCCATATTCCGCGGGCACCATCATCGCCAGAAGGCCTGCTTCCGCCATCGCCGCGTAGACCTGCTCCGGCAATTGACCGGTGCGGTCCCATTGACGGACGTCGGCCGGCTTGCAATGCCGCTTCACGAACGAAGCCGTCGTCTCGCGGACCAGTTTCTGCTCGTCGCTTTCGTCGAAATTCACGGGCGGCCCTTCTCTAGCGCGAATTGCGGAAGCTTGGACCCTTCCCGGTCCTCGAACCTGAGGGTGACGCCGTCGCCGATTTCGACCTCAAGCGCGCTCTCCCCGACGATGTTGCTCATCATGCGCGGCCCCTCAGCCAGATCGATCAGCGCGACAACGTACGGCGTGAGGCCGGCGAAGGCCGGCGAAGACGCGCGTCGGATGATCGTGAAGCTGTGGACCTTTCCCTTTCCCGCAGCATCGATCCACTCGAGTTCCGTCGACCAGCAGAAAGGACACAGGTATCGCGGCATGAAATGCACTTCGCCGCAGGATTTGCAGCGCCGGAGCACCAGCTTTCCTTCCTTCGCGGACTGCCAGTAGGTGGCGGAGTCCGCGTTTGCCACCGGAAGCGGGAGTTGTTTTTCCACTTGTTGTATCCTCTTCTATTTTTCCGAGACGTATTTCAGCCACCGGCCACCATCGACGATGAGGTTCTCCCCGGTCACGAAGCTCGCGAGATCGGATGCGAGGAAGGCCGCCGCGTTGGCGACTTCCTGCTTCTTTCCGAAGCGACCGAGCGCCACGCGACTGCGCTCCTGTTCGGCTTGTCCGCGCTCTTCGTAGATGCGCTTCGCGCCTTCGGTATCGCCGATGGGCCCGGGAGAGATGGCATTGACCCTAATGCAGTCGCCGCCCCACTCGACAGCGAGCGTGCGAGTAAGCGAGAGGATGCCCGCCTTCGCCGCCGCGGCGTGCGCTGCGCCCGGCCAACCCGAAAGTGCCTGCATGGTGATGATATTGATGATGCAGCCGCCCCATTTCGATTCCCGGAGGCGCGCGTAGGTCGCGCGACACCCGTGGAACGTGCCGTTGAGATCGATGTCGATGACGGTTCGCCACGCATTCGAGGACATCTCGGCCGTCGGACAGAAGAAATTGCCTGCCGCGTTGTTGACGAGAATGTCGACCGATCCGAAACGCTTCACGACGGCGTCCACCGCGGCCGACACCTGGTGGTAGTTCCTGACATCCGCCTGGAACGCCGCGATCTCCGTCGTCCCTTGCGAGCACAGAGACGATGCGGCGCTTTCGAGCCGCTCCGCGTTGCGGCTTACTATCGCCACCCTGGCGCCGAGCGCCAAGTACTGTTCCGCTATGCTCAGGCCGATTCCGCTTCCGCCGCCCGTGATTAGAGCAACCCGGCCTTTCAGTAGGTCCGTCGAATACATGCTAGTTCGCCTTCTTGAGTTTCATTTTCGCAGCCGCCATGGCCGCCCGGTGCCCTTCAGACGCCGTGGCCAGTCCGAATGCGTCCGCCTCATGGCGCAGCGCGCCGGGGAGATGATCCGCCCACGCCTGCGCGCACAGCGATTTGGTCAACTGGAGGGCTTCCGACGGAAGCGACGCGAGTTCCTCTGCAAGCTTCATCGTGTGCGCTTCGAGCTCGCCCGCGGGAGCAACGCGACGCGTCAGGCCCAGGGCCCGCGCCTCGTCAGCCCGTATGACGCCACCCGTAAGAAGGACATCGAGAGCCACCGCAGGGCTCGCCTTCGCCTGCAGAAGGAAGCTCGCTCCCCCGTCCGGAACAACGCCGAGCTTCACGAAAGGGAAGCCCAGACTGGCATTCTCGTCGAGGACGAGTATGTCGGCCGCAAGTGCGAGCGAGGCACCTCCACCGAACGCCGCGCCCTGGACCGACGCGATGACGATCTGCTTCATGTTGATGATCCGCAGATGCTGGGTCTGAGCCGTGACGATGCGGTCTCTCCAAGCCATGGGCGTATCCGGTATATCGCCAAGGTCTGCGCCGGCGCAAAATGCCGCACCTGCGCCCTGCAGCACGATCACGCGCACGTGTTCATCGATCTCGTCGAGACGCCGTGCAAGCATGGCCCTCATCTCGATCGATAGCGCGTTGCGCTGCTGCGGCCGATTCAAGGTGATGACCGCGATGCGATCACGAATGAGCAATTCCACAATATCTGCGGACAATGGCGCGTTTCCTGACTTGCGGCTTGCGTTAGTTCGAAGCGCAGCTTGCCTGCAGGTCAGCAAGAGACGTGCCATGGGTCTGCGTTCACGCTTCGCGCGTCTTTTTCATGTAACGCAGACGCACGGTGTCCACTCGTGACACATGCCGCCCGCGGTCTGTCCGTGACGCGTACACATTGCTTCGTCATACCGACTAGAAGACGCCCCCGGTCATACGGCATATCATTTGCACCGTGGATTGCCTTACAGAAGGGAAACATCAATGGACCCAAAGCAGATTCGACTGGACCGCGACGGCTCGGTCATGATCATCACGCTCAACAACCCGAGCACCAGAAATTCACTTACCTCGGAACTCCGGGACGAACTCGGAAACGCCATCAAGGAGGTTTCCAACGACCGTTCCGTGCGATGTGTCCTGCTCGCCGCGGCCGGACCCTCGTTCTGCGCAGGCGGAGACTTCAAGATGCTCGAAGTGGCATCCGATCCATGGTCGGTGCACCGGCGCTTTTCGAGCCTGAAGGATTGGCTGATCCCTCTCATTTCGCTCAACAAGCCAATGGTGGTGGCGGTCAATGGTCACGCCGCGGGCGGCGGAATGGGTCTGTCGCTCTGCGGCGATGTTCTCTTCGCATCGGAGAACGCAAGGTTCATGGCGGCCTTCTTCCGCCTCGGTGCCGTCCCCGACATCGGCATGATGTATCACCTTCCTCGACTGATCGGGATGGCCCGGGCGAAGTCGTTCCTCTTTGGCAATCAGACCTGGACCGCCCGGGAAGCGTTCGATCAGGGCTTGGTGACGAAGGTGTACTCGGACGAGACACTCAAAGAGGAAGCCCTCGCCGAAGCACGTAGGCTGGCCGAGGGCCCCTCAGAGGTCATGGGGCTTGCGAAGCAGCTCATGGCGCGCACCTTCGAGACCAGTTTGCACGACATGTTCGCCTTCGAAGGACTGGGTCAGGCATTGGCGATGTCGAGCGACGAATTCAAGGAAGGGTTGCGAGCCGCAGTCAACCGGCGTCCCGCAAACTTCGCTGCATCTTCCGGCAAAGAATAGGTGCTTCGTTTGTGATGTTTGCGAGAAGGGCCGGAACGAAGCGGCCCTTCTCGGTCGATCATTTTCCGGAGATCACTGGACCGACTAGGTCCCATCCCTCTCCGTTGAAGCGAGCCATCTGGAGATCCTTCATCGGAGCGTAGTCGTTCGCACCGGTCTTGAGGCGGATGCCGGGGAGAACCATCGGAAGCTGCATATCTAGGTTCTGCGCCTGCTTCATGATGTTTTCGCGCGATAGATCGTTTCCGCACTGCTTGAGCACCTGAACCAGCGTCTGCGCGTTCGAGTAGCCGAGCACGTTGAATTCATCCGTCACGTCTCCCGACGGATAGTATTTCTTCATCCAGCCGAGCCACTCCTTAAGCGCGGGATCATCCGCCAGTTTCGGGTCCGCCGGATCCTTCAGATAATGAAGCGCCAGAACACCCGAGCTTGCGTCCGTTCCAACCTGTCTCAGGACGGCCGCCGATGCGGAGACGGTCGCAAGCATCTGCATCGGCTTCCAACCGAGTTCATGAGCTTTGCGCATTGCTTGGGCCGCGAACTTGGCCGTGGAAAAATTCATGAAGACATCGGCGCCCGAGGATTGAAGTGTGACAACCTGCGAGTCGATCGTCGGATCGGAGATATTGTAGCTCAGTTCCTTCACGATCATGGCGTCGGCTTTATCGCCCAGGCGATCGCGCAGGCCCTTTATGTAGTCTTTTCCGAGATCGTCCTTTTGGTAGAGAACGGCGATCTTCGCATTCGGGCGGTTGTTCAGTAAGTAAGTGGCGAAGGCGTGGCCCTCCAACTGGTAGTTCGGTTGCCATCCCATGGTCCAGGGAAACTGCTCGGGATCGGCGAAGCGGGTCGCTCCCGACGTCGGAAACAGATGCGGCACCTTCTTGATGTTCAGATATTTCTGAATCGCAGCGTTCGTCGCCGTTCCAAGCGTATCGAAGATCAACAGGACGTCCTCCTGTTCGACGAGCCTGCGCGTCTGCTCGACGGTCTTGGGAGGACTGTAGGCATCATCCAGGCTAATAAGCGTGATCTTTCGACCATTGACGCCACCGTTCTCGTTTACCATGCGAAAGTAGGCTTCGTTGGCTCTCGCGATGGTTGAATAGTGGGATCCGGGCCCACTATACGGCATGGTTTGGCCAATCTTAATTTCCTTTTCGGTCACTCCATGGACTTCCTGCGCGTTTGCACCGCAAACAGACAGCAACAGCCCCAACAAGCATTGAGTATACGTACGCATTGCGAAATCCTCCCTTTTCGATGGCGTCGCAAGCCCTATGCCAAGTGCCTTTCGCTCAATCCGAACGGACTTTCCGCTTCTTGGCGTCTCCCGGTGTCGCCGTTTGCGACAATTGTCCGGATGACTGTGTTCGGCGCGCACACATGTGACAAGTCAGGGGCCGCGAATGCGGGCTTTGATTGGCGGCACGGGAAATGCAAATTCCTCCCATCAGAAAATCAATGAGAGGATGCTGCGCATGCGAAGGGCTTTCGAGGGGTTCAAGGTCATCGACGCGAGCCAGGGTGTGGCTGGACCGCACGCCGCGATGCTTTTGGCGCTGCACGGAGCCGACGTCATCAAGATTGAGCCGCCGGAGGGCGATTGGGGACGCATCCTTGGGAAGACGAAGGCTAACAACACTATCCATTTCGTCGCGTTCAATCGTGGCAAGCGGTCGATAGCGATTGATCTCGCGAAGGAAGAAGGACGGAGGATCGCCGGAGATTTGGTCGCATCCGCTGACGTGGTGATCGAGAGCTTTCGCCCCGGCGTTGCCTCGCGCCTCGGCCTGGGCTACTCTGAGGCGACTAAGGTCAATCCGAAAATCATCTACATGTCGGTCTCCGGATACGGCCAGCAGGGACCCAACCGCGAGCGTCCCACTGTCGACGGTGTCATTCAGGCTTTCTCCGGCATGATGGTGATGAACGGATCGATCGACAAGCCGCATCGGCAGGGCATGGTCGTCATCGACACGATCACCGGGCTGTACGGCTTCCAGGCCGTCAGCGCCGCCTTGATGCGCAAAGTGCGGTTCGGCACGGGCTCGTTCATCGACATGAGTCTGATGCAGAGCGCCGCAGCCTTCCAGGCCGCGAAATTGATGGAAGCAGCCTCCGAAGGCCCCTCTCCCGGACCGCTGTATTCTCCTTCCGGCGTATTCGAAACGGCTGACGGCCACATCCTCCTGAGCGCGATGCGGTCGCGCAACTTTGAGGTTCTTTGCGAAGTGCTTGGATGTCCCCAGCTTGCTGCCGATCCGCGCTTCGGTTCGGTCGACGACAGAAACGCGAACCGGCACGACATGAACAGAGTGCTTCACGAACGGCTGCGTACCCGCACCACCGATGAGTGGCTCGCACTTCTGCTCGAACGAGGCGTCATGGCGAGCCCGATCAACAGCTACTTGGATTGGCTCGCCGACGCCCACGTCAAGGCCGTCGATGCCTACCAGACCCTACCGTTCGCAGGCGTGGGATCGTTGCCGATCGCGTCGATACCCGGTTGTCCGGGATCCGATTTCGCCGGAAACGACTTGGTGCCCGGCCTGGGCGAACATACGTCTTAGATTCTTGCCTCGCTCGGGCGAACCGATGCTGAAATCGCATCGCTGTATTCCGCTCGGGTTCTTTCCTGAAACTGTTGAGGAATGAGTCTCGCAGCGAGGTCGCATGGGTCCGTTGCATGGCTTAAAGGTTCTCGAATTTCCCGCGATCGGACCTGTCCCGTTCTGCGCGATGCTGCTCGCCGATCTCGGGGCGACCGTTCTTCGCGTCGACAGAGAAGAGGATGCGGGGCTTGGCATCGAGCGTCCCCGGCGCTTCCAGATTTCGCATCGGGGCCGGAAGGTTCTCAAGCTGGACCTCAAGAAACCGCAGACCCTGAAATTGGCGAAGGTGTTGATCGAACGGACCGACGTCCTGATCGAGGGATTTCGACCGAGCGTGATGGAGCGATTGGGACTCGGTCCCGAGGTTTGCCTCGGCATCAACCCGCGACTGATCTACGGCCGCATGACCGGCTGGGGCCAGACGGGGCCGCTGGCGGCATCCGCTGGACATGACATCAACTACATCGCGCTCACGGGCGCTCTGGACTCGATCGGCCGGCGCGACCAGCCACCCACGCCTCCGTTGAATCTGGTCGGCGATTTCGGCGGCGGTTCGCTTTATCTCGCGCTCGGCATACTCAGTGCGTTGTGGGAACGGCATTCATCCGGACGCGGGCAGATCGTGGATGCGGCGATCATCGATGGAACGCTCTGGTTGTTGAGCGGACATATCGGCATGGTGGCGGCCGGACTTTCGAAAGGACAACGCGGCGCCAACATGCTCGACAGCGGCAGCCCGTTCTACGACGTCTACGCCTGCGCCGACGGACGCTGGTTTGCCGTAGGTGCGCTGGAAGACAAGTTCTTTGCCCAGCTCGTTGCGAAGGTGGGTCTCGATGCGGAGATCGCGCTGCAGCAGAAGCGCGACGATTGGCCTTCGTTGCGCAGCGCGCTCAAAGAAGCATTCTCCAAGAAGGATGCCGAGGCATGGCGGGCCGTGTTCGACGGCACGGACTGCTGTGCGACGATCGTCAATTCCCTGGTGGAGACGTTCGCCGATCCTCACTTGGCCGCGCGGAAGTCTTTCATCGAGCTCGACGGTGTCATCCAACCCGCCCCCGCTCTGCGGTTCAGCCGCAGCGCTCCAGGAACCCCGCGGGCCCCAAGTGCACAGAACACTGCGGACGAGGCGCTGGCCGACTGGGTCGATCCGGAAACCCTTCAGTCTTTGAAGGAAAATGGGGCCTGGAAAGCCTAGAGCCGGGCCACCTCCTATTCGGCGATGCGTTGTCCTCAATGCAGACACGCGTTCTTTTGGCATCCTTGAACCGCCCTCTCTTTATGTGGTTAGCTGTCCCCAACAAATACACATAGGGAGAGCAAGGGCTGACTATGATACCTTTTGACGGCAATCGGGATCGCCAAGGCCTTATCCTGTCGGACGGGGTCAGGATCATCCACGCGAGCGGAATCGGGACCGATACTCGACTCAAAAGCCTGGCGCTCGATCCGGGTTGGATAGGCGAAGCGCGAACCCGTCGCGTCAATCCGCTCACGCTGGATCGTCACTCCTACAACGTCCTTGTGATGTCCGTCACCGGCCACGACGTCCTGATCGTCAGCTCCCCTCCGGGCGACGCCGTCATCAGCTTTCTAACCAGCGTCGACTTCGCCTGGGACATGATGGAGCAGCTTCTGACGGATCCCTTCGAAAGCATGATCATCGTCGATGAAAAGGCGCGCATATCCTACATGTCGCCGCTCCATGAACGCTTTTTCGGCCTCAATCCGGGAGAGGCCAGAATGCGACCGGTCGAGGATGTCGTGGAGGGAACACGGCTTCATAAAGTCGTGAAAAGCGGCAAGGCGGAAGTCGGCACAATGCAGCACATGCAAGGGTCCGACAGAATAGTTTCAAGAATCCCCATCCGCCGGAAGGACAAGGTGCTCGGAGCCTATGGCCGCGTGATGTTCAAGGGACCCGAACAGCTCGCCATACTGAATGCACGGATTCGAGCTCTGGAAGGACAGGTCGAATACTACAAACGAGAGACTGAAACTCTCAAGTCGCAGAAGTACGGACTCGACAGCATCGTGGGGAACAGTCCCGCCGTGCAACGGCTTCGCGCCGAGATCGTGAAGATCGCTCCTCTGGAGATCCCCGTGCTGATCCGCGGTGAGAGCGGTACCGGCAAGGAGTTGGTCGCTCACGCGCTGCATCGTCTGAGCCCGCGAAGGGATGGCCCCATGGTGGCGGTGAACGCCGCGGCGATGCCTCAGACCCTCGTCGAGTCAGAACTGTTCGGATACGAACCGGGAGCCTTCACCGGCGCCGACAAGAAGGGGCGGAAAGGCAAATTCGAGCAGGCCACCGAGGGCATTATTTTCCTCGACGAAATCGGCGACATGCCGCTCGAAGTTCAGGCGAAGTTGCTACGCGTGCTCCAGGACCGGATCGTCGAACGCGTCGGTGGGGACAAGCCGCGTCAACTGGATTTCCGGCTAATTTCGGCGACGAACAGGGATCTCCAGTCCTTGGTCGAAGCCGGCACCTTTCGCCTTGACCTGTTCTACAGGATATCGCCGATCGTGATTACGCTGCCTCCCCTGCGGGAGCGCATCGAGGACATTCCGCTGCTGGCCTCGAAATTCCTCGAGAACATCGCCTATCGGCACGCGCGTCCAACGCCGTCCATAGACGAGGACGCCTTGACGGCGCTGATGGAGAGACCCTGGCCCGGCAACATCCGACAACTCCAACATGAGATCGAACGCGCTTTTGCTTTCTGCGACGGGACGACCATCATGGTCCACGATCTGACCGAGGCGAAGACCGAGCAACAGATCGGAGCACAGCTGACGACGTTCGATGCCATGCCCCCGACGACCAACGAAGGGCTGCGGACGATGCTTGACAAAGTCGAAACGAAAGGGATCCGGGAGGCGCTCGCTCGCCACAAGGGCAACAAGAAGCGCGCCGCCGAAAGTCTCGGAATTTCGCGATCCTACCTATATCGAAAGCTTTCCGAGATGAACGAGACGTAGGCGAGGCCGACGTCGCAAAGCCCCGGCGACCGGGGTCGGATAATGCAGCAGCCCGCTCGCTAGGCGGACGTCTCGGCGTCGGTCAACGTCGTCGGATGGGTCAGGCGATCTTGCTGTAGATCCCCTGCCCCGTCGCGACGAGTTGTCCACTCGGATGGCTTTCCGCGATAATCGAAGCGAAGTATGTCCTGCCGCCCTGTTTCGAGATCCGCCCCGTCGCACGGATCCTAGAGTCGCCGGCCTCCGATCTTCCGACGAAACTGCAATTCAGCGAGACCGTCACCGCCTTCGGCGCCACCTCGTCGTTCGGATCCGATATGGCCCACAGCCCGGCGGTGTCCGGCATCGCCATGAGGACACCTCCGTGAACGGTGCCATGACGGTTGAGATGCTCGGGACCGATCTCGATCTCGAAACATGCTTCGTCGGCGACCGCTCTGGTCTTCTGCATTCCGAGGACGTCGCCGAAGTGAAATCCTTCGGGGAAGCGGCCGCCGAGCGCGCCCTTGAGATCAGGGGAAGCCATGCTCTGTCTCCAAGGTTGTGGCCGCTCTGGACGGGATCATTTCCCAACGCCTCCTCCGTCGCGGTTCTTCGCGACGATCGCTCGTCGCGGAGGCGCGTAGGCCGGCGTCCCGTAGGTCTCGAACAACGCATGCGTCACGTCGTAGTGCCGCGCCATGCCGCCGCGGAAGATGCGTTCGAGAGGGCCGTCCGGATATCCGAGACCGAGTTTGCACGTCAGATCCATGTCCGCCTGGGTAGCCAGCCGCTCGTCGAGGAATCGCAAGGCCGCGTTGTACTTCGGGATCACCAGCCGGTTGACGATCCGGCCGATCTGATCCGCGGAGACCACGACTTCGAGACCCGCTTTCGTGAAGAGCTCGGTGGCGGCCGCGACTGCCGCGTCAGACGCGGATAAAGGCCGGACCAGTTCGACGAGCTTGGACGGCGCGTCGTCGCCGTTGCGGTAGCGCGCGAAGCCCACGACGTTCGAATGTGCGCTGTCATTGCCGATATGCTGCGCGAGGCTCTCGTTGCCGAGTTCGACGAGAATCGCTGTCTTGCTGGGATCCGCAGCGAACGGCGCTTTGCATAGGACGAGGACATCGGTGCCCTTGTCCTTCGACGCTCCAGAGAGAAACCCATCGCCTTCCGGGAAGGACCGGCTCGGGCCGTTCTGAATGATGGTGTAGGTCATCGGCTCAAGCTCCAAGCATCGCGTTGCCTTCGTAGTCGAAGAAACCCCGTCCGGACTTCCGTCCGAGCAGGCCCGCGGCGACCATGCGCTTCAGCAAGGGCGGCGTGGCCGCCCGCGGATCTAGGGTGATCGGGTAGAACGCCTCGCAAAGACGGACCTGGGTATCGAGCCCGATCAGATCGATCAGTTCGAGTGGTCCCATCTTGTAGCCGAGACCCGTCTTGATGGCCTTGTCGACGTCGGCGGCGCTCGCGACCCCGGCCTCGACGACACGGATCGCGTCGTTGTTGAATGGCACCAGGAGCGCGTTCAGGATGAAGCCCGGCTTGTCCTGCGTCTTGACCGGGATCTGGCCGCAGGCCTTCGTCCACTCCCATGCGGTATTGAAGGTCTCCTCCGACGTGAGGATGCCCGGCGACATCTCGATCAGTTTCATCAACTGCGCGGGCAGACAGAAATGCATGCCGACCACACGCGCCGGCAGCTTCGATCCTGCCGCGATTTCCGTGATCGACAGCGTCGAGGTGTTCGACGCGAAGATCGTGTCCTCGGCGCAGACCTCGTCGAGCCGCTTCAACAGGTCGCGCTTGGTCGCCAGATCCTCGAAGACCGCCTCTATGACCAGATCGCAGCCGCCGAGTTCGGCGATGTCCGTGGTGTGGGACATGGCGCCTACGATGACGTCGCGCTTGGTCGCCTTGAGCTTGCCGCGTTCGACGGACTTGTCGAGGAAGGCCGCGGACTGTTTGGTGGCGCGCTCAAGCGCATCGCTCTTCATGTCGTAGGAGATGGTGCGGAATCCTGCACGCGCCGCGACCAGCGCGATGCCCGCCCCCATCGTGCCCGCGGCGCCGCAGACGCCGACCGTCTTGATTGATTTCGTCATTTTGCCGCGAAACTCCTGCCGATGAGCTGTCGGTGCACCTGGTTGGTGCCCTCCCAAATCTGGGTGATCTTGGCGTCGCGCATCAGCCGCTCGACGCGATAGTCGCGGCAGTAGCCGTAGCCGCCGAACATCTGCACCGCTTCGGTCGAAGCGCGCATGGCGAGGTCCGACGCGCGCATCTTGGCCATCGAAGCCTCGACGCCGAAGTCCTTCGCCCCGGAATCGATCAGCCCGGCCAAGTAGTCGAGCCAACGATCCGACATGGCGAGGTCGGTCGCGAGGTCCGCCAGCATGAACTGATTGGCCTGGAAATCAACGATGCGACGTCCCGATTGCTTGCGCTCGTTCATGTAGGCCGTCATGTCGTTGAAGGCCGCCATCGCGATGCCCATCGCATGCGCGGCGATGCTTGGGCGCGAGCGGTTCAGCGACGCCAGCAGGATGCGAAGACCGTCACCAGGTTCGCCGATGAGATTGGCGCGCGGCGCGCGTACGCCATCGAAGCGCAACGCAGCCGTCGAGGAACCGCGATGCCCCATCTTGTCTTCGAGGCGGAGGACCTCGAAGCCCGGTGCGCCCTTCTCCAGCACCAGCACCGATATGGCCTTCTTGGCCTCCTCGATCCCGGCGAACTTCCCGAACAGCAGGATGCGGTCGGCGACATCGCCGTTGGTTATGAATATCTTGGAACCGTCGATGACGATGTCGTCGCCGTCGGGCGTGAAGCGTGTTTTCATGCCGGTCGCGTCGGAGCCGGCGGATTCCTCGGTGATCGCCAGCGAAGCGAGGCCACCCCCGGCGATGCACGGCAGAAGGCGCGCCTTCTGTTCGGTCGTTCCGAACTCGATCAGCGGCTTCATCGCATGGAAGTTCGTCGCGTAGATGATGCCGGTCGCAGCACAGGCCTCGGAGATGCGCTTGACGATCGCGAGGTACAGGCGGAACGACATGGGCGCGCCGCCGAAGTCCTCCGGAACGAAGACCCGATTGAGGCCGAGTTCGTTGATCGCCTTGACGTTGGCCCAGGGAAATTTGCCCGTCGCGTCGGTGTGCTCCGCATTCGGAGCGATCAAGTCGGCGCACAGCCGGTCGACCTGGGACAGGACCAGCTTATCATCCTCGCCCCAATTGCGGTTGTGGTCAAGTTGGTCGAAAATTGACATCTAGTGATTGGCTCCCTGGCCGCCGTCGATGTAGATCGTCTCGCCCGTCAGGAACGCAATGTTCTCCGCGTAGAGCGCCCCAACGAGCCGCGCCACTTCCTGGGGCGATCCCGCTCGGCCCGCCGGGACGCGGCGTTTCAGCCAGGCCTGGGTCTTCTCGCTGGCGAGGAAATCGCGGTTGAGATCGGTCTCGATGTATCCGGGGGCGACGTCGAGCACACGGATCCCGTCGCGCGCCCATTCGGCCGCGAGGCACCGCGTGATCGCGCCCACCGCGGCTTTCGACGCGCAATAGGCGAGATTGTCGATGACCGCGAGCTTGTCGAAGAAAGAACCGATGTTGACGATCAGCGCGTCGCCTGCGGCTTTCAGGTGCGGGTAGCTCTCGCGGCATGCAACCATGACCGCCGAGGCGTTCAGCCGCATTGTGGTCTCGAAATCGGCGAGCGACAGCTCGGCGCTCCGTTTGCCTTCGTGGGCGCCGGCGTTGTTGACGAGTCCGATGAGCGGCCCCTCGGCAGCGACCTTGGCGATCGCGTCCGCGATGGCCCGCTCTTCGGTCATGTCGCAGGCGTAGCCAGTGCCCACGGCGCTGACGCCGCTGCGCGACAGGCCAACGACCGCAAAGCCACGACGGTCGAGTTCGGCCGCGATGGCCTCCCCGATGCCGCGGCTCGCGCCGGTGACTATGATCTGGCCGCTACGCATCCTTGAACTCCGGTTTCCGCTTCTCGGTGAACGCCGACATGCCTTCCACGGCATCCGCCGTGCCGTAGGCCAGCGTCGAGAGATCCGCCTCGATCTTTAGTCCTTCATGGATCGGCACGTCCAACGCGCGGGACACCGCTTCGCGCACCAACTGCTGAGCGAGAAGACTGTAGGAGGAAAACTCATGCGCGAAAGCCAATGCGGCATCGACGACGTTGCCTTCCACGATCCGGTGCAGCAGACCGATACGCACGGCCTCTTCGGCGGCGACGGTGCGACCGAGCATGATCATCTCCATAGCCCGCGCCTCGCCGATCAGCCGAGGCAGACGCTGCGTGCCACCGTATCCGGGAATCAGACCAAGCTTGATCTCCGGAAGGCCGAGCTTCACGCTCGGAGTTCCGAGCCGGAACGTGCAGGCCAACGCCAATTCCAGACCGCCGCCGAAGGCGAAGCCATTGATGGCTGCGATGGAGGCGAACGGAAGCCTGTCGAGCTTCGCGAAGGCGGCCTGGCCTAGTTCGGCGCCCCGCTTGCACTCGATCAGCGGCCGACCGCCGAGCTCCTTGATGTCGGCGCCAGCGCAGAACGCCTTCTCGCCGGCACCGGTGACAATCAGCGCGCGAACCTTCCATGTCGCCACTTCGGTGAGCGCGCCCGAGATTTCCTTGAGCACGCCGAACGAAAGGGCGTTCAGCGCCTCCGGCCTGTTCAGGCGCAGCAGAGCGCAGTCGTCGAGTGTCGTGAGTTCGACAGGCATGGCTACTTTCCGAACTTGCTGGTGTCCGGCTTGCGCTTCCCCGCAAAGGATGCTGACAATTCGTGGCTTTCGTCGGTTTCGAGATATGGCCGAAGAAGAAGATCGTGCGACACGCGGGCCAGTCCGGATACGCCGCCATGCCGTGCATTGAACGCTCCTTTGATCGAAGCCAGAGCGAACGGACCGCGCTCAGCCACCTCCATCGCGAACTTGCGGGTTTCTTCCTTCAGCTTGTCGTCGGGCACCACCTTGTTGATCAGTCCGATCTCGAGCGCCTCAGCCGCGGATATCTTGGGGTTGCGAAACCACATCTCCTTGGCCTTCTTCTTACCGACCAGATCTTCGAGATACCAGGTGCCGTAACCCGCATCGAATGATCCCATCATCGGCCCCACCTGCCGGAATACCGCGCTCTCCTTGGCGATCGTGAGATCGCATACCACCTGTAGCACGTTGCCGCCGCCAACCGCAAAACCGTTGACGCTGGCGATCACCGGCTTCTGCAGGCGGTCGATAGATTCGTACATTTCTAGAGTCGGCAAAACACCGGCATAAAGCATGGTCTTCTCCATGCCTTCCTTGCGGCCGCCGATGCAGAAGAACCTGTCGCCCGCGCCGGTGATTACGATCACGCGCGTACGCGTCTCGCGGCGGATCTCGTTGATGCAATCACGGATCTCATGACACATGTCGACGGTGAACATGTTGCCATCGTCGGGGCGGTTCAGCGTGATGGTGCCGACCGGACCGTCTTCTTCGTACAGGATGGTGCTGAAGGTCATGGGTGTTTCCTTTCCACTGAGTTCTTGATTTCAGAGACCGTCGGGCAGATAGCGGAGCACGGCGTCGTTGTGTTCGCCGAAACGGGGACGCTTGGGCAGCACTTGATTTTTGCTAGACACCACCAATGCGTCCGAGAAATTGATGCCAGCCGCACGGACTCCGATGCGGATATGGCCGCCGCCGGGCGCGACGCCCGGGATTTCATTGCACCGAAGACTTGATGGCACGCCGTGCACGACAACGTGAAAAGCTCGCATCCGGATCGTCCTAGTTCGCCAGGATCTTGGCGGTATCCGCGCCGAGCCGCGGTGGTGTGGATTCGTTCGAACCACGGAATTGCTCGCTTAACGGTACCGGCAGCGCAGGGATCGAGCGCCCTTCGACCAGGATTTTGCGCGACAGCAGCCCGCGCGCGGCGACATGAGGATCCGCGACCGCATCCTTCAGACTAGCAATGATCGAGCAGCACACGTCCTTGCCCGCGAAGATCGACGTCCACTCGGCTGCGGTCTTCGTCGCGATGATCTCGCCGACCGCGTCGATTGCGTCGCCTTCGTCCGCTTCCGGAGCACGCATTTCGGGAGCGAGGCCGATAGTCGAGCAGAAGTTCTCCCAAAACCTGTCTTCGATCGGCGCGACGGCGAGATGGCGGTTGTCCGACGTGCGGTAGATCTGGTATCGCGGGCTGCCGCCGGTCACCAGCGCGTCGCTGCCGCCTGGCCATTCGTCCGCCGCGAAGCCGCTGCCGAGTCCCCAATAGGCCAGCGTCAGCAGGTTCTCGCCCATCGAGACGTCGAGATAGGCCCCCACGCCGCTCTTGTCGCGCCGGCGTAACGCCAGCAAGATATTGGTCACCGCGGGATAAGCGCCACCGGCGATATCGGCGATCAACACCGGCGGGATCACCGGTGCCCCATCGGCGCCTACGCTCAAGCCGAGAATTCCTGACTCGGCGAGGTAGTTGAGGTCGTGCGCCGCGACCATCGCCTTCGGACCATTCTGTCCCCAACCGCTGATGGCGCAATAGATTAGGCGAGAGTTGATCTCCCTGAGAGCCGCATATCCCAGACCTAACCGGTCCATTACCCCGGGCCGAAACTGCTCGATCACGATGTCGGCTTCCGCAATCAGAGGGCTCAGCCGTTCCACGGCATCACGCGCCTTGAGGTCGATGGCGATGCTCTGCTTGCCGGCGTTGAGCAGCGCGAAATTGACGCTGTCTTCGCCGAATTTCGGCACGTAGCTCCGCATCTCGTCGCCGCGGCCGGGCCGCTCGATCTTCACGACTTGGGCGCCGGCCTCCGCCAGCATCAGACTCGCGAAGGGGCCGGGCAACAGCGTGCTGAAATCAAGGACGCGGATGTCTTCCAGTGGACGCATCTGATTCAGCTTTTCCTGTTCGTTCTGGGTCACGCGCTGCGTGACGACGGCGTCGTCCGGATCTGCTGCGGATGAAGTTGATTGCGCTGCACCTGAAGAACCAGTTCGCGCTTGAGGATCTTCCCGCTCGCCGTCAGAGGAAACTCGCCGACGCGCAGGAAGTATTCAGGCATGTCGTATTTGGACAGTCCTTCGCTGCGGAGATGATCCATCAGGTCGGCCGCCTCGACCGTGCCCGACACCGCGATGCACACGCGCTCGCCGAGCCGATCGTCTGCCACTGGGAAAGCCGCGACGCGTCCAGCCGCGGGATGGCGGACGGCCATCGCCTCGATGTGCGACGGATAGATATTGTGGCCGCCCCGGATTATCAGGTCCTTGAGACGCCCCTCGATGCGGAGATTGCCTTTGGCGTCCATGACGCCAAGATCTCCAGATAGAAACCAGCCGTCGCTGTTGAAGCTTCCTTCGGTTGCCGTCTGGTTGCCCAGATATCCGAGCATCAATGCAGCGCCCCTCCCACCGATATGACCGACCTCGCCGGGAGCGACTTCCTTGTCCGGATCGCCCGTATCGAACAACTTCACTTCGTAGGATCGCCCCCCCCGTCCGCATGTATTGACGATGGTCTCGGCATCGTCGTCCGGATGCGTGTACTGATGCGAGGAGTTCTCCGTCATGCCGTAGACGTTCTGCGGCTTGATGCCCTGGCTGACGAACGCGGCCGCCACGCTCGGCGGGATCGGCGACCCGGCCATGTAGAACGTCTCGACGGAGCCGAGCCTCTCGATACCGGCTTCCTGCTGCTCTCCGAGGACGTCCATCGCATGGGTCGGTACGCCGAGGACGTAGTTTGCGCCCGTCGTCTCAATCCAGTCGACCCGACTCATGCCTTCCGGCGGATCGGCCGTAACGAACCGGCCGCCGGTGAGCAGCCATTGCGCCACGCCTACCCAAGCGATGTGATGCGACAACGGAGAGAGCGACAGGATCACAGTCTCAGGACCGCGCTTCCAGTCGGCGACGAGATCGCGTGCATTTGCGAGCAGCGTGTTGTCGGAATGCATGACGCACTTCGGCGTGCCCGTCGTCCCTGAAGTGAAAGCGAGATACGCGACCTTGTCGGGGTCCGTGCAAGGCGGAGTGTTGTTGCGCGCAGGCGCAGGAAAGGCCTTCGGCGTGTAAACGACCTTGAGGCTTTTGATCCGGACAAGCGCGGCATCGAAGTCGACGGTCGCACGATCGGTTCCCCAACCGTCTTCGGTCAGAAGCGCACGCGCCGAAAGTGTCGTGAGTAGTTCTCCGACCTCGGCGCATGTATAGGTCTTGTGGACGGACGGATTGCAGGCGACCCCTTCGCGGACGCAAGCCAGGAACATGACGACTGCCTCCGCGCGGTTCGAGAGCCACATCATCACACGGTCGCCACCGCCCAAACCGTATTCGCGCAGATCGGCCGCGACACCGTCCGTCCAACGCTTGAGCTCGCTCCACGTCAACGCCCGGCGCGCATCCTGCAACGCTACGGCATCAGGTTGCTCCGTCGCATGACGGGTCAACAAACTATAGAAAGTGTCCTCGCGCCACATCCGCTCGCTGTAGTAGCGCTGCGCACTCGCAGGGTGATGGAGGGTTAAGTACGGTTTCATCCCTATCTCGCAATGCAACACGGTGCTTCAAGTTCTCTTTGTGAAAGCCTGAGCAATAAAAGTACCAGCGTCGTTAGTTTCGGGAGTGCGAGCACATTTGGGGTTGGACGCGCAAGAAGTCCTACCGGCTCGTCAGTCGACTTTGGCGCCAGACATCTCAATGATTGGCTTCCAACGACTGATTTCACTCTTGATGAACTCGCCAAGCTCGCCGGGTGTGGTGGGGGCAGTAATCGCTCCGGCTTGATCGAGAAGCTTCTTCGTCCCAGGAGACTCCATGGCCTTGCGAGAAGCGGCATTCAGCTTCTCAACTATTTGCTGTGGAGTACCGGCAGGCGCGAGCAGCGCGTACCAAGCTGTTGCAACATACCCTGGCAGGGCAGCTTCAGCCACCGTCGGAATGTTAGCGAGAGCCGGAATGCGATCCTTCGAAGTCACCGCCAGCGCGATGAGGTGACCCGACTGCACGATGGGGATGCCGGTCGCAAGACTCAAAAAGATGATCGGGACATGACCCGCAATAACGTCATTAAGCGCGGGCCCTTCGCCACGATAAGCCACACCGCTCATCTGCAGCTGCGCCATCGATTTGAACAGCTCTCCGCCGAGATGCTGTGTAGTGCCTGAGCCTCCGTGCGCGAAATTGTGCTTGTTGGGCTCTCTTCGAATCAACTCAATCAGTTCGCTCAACGTTTTCACACCCAGAGCAGGATGCACTGCGATTAAGTTCGATACGAACGCGATGCGGGTGATTGGGGCGAATGCCGTGGTCGGATCATAAGGCAGCGACTTGAAGAGCGTGACATTGCCTGCGAGCGGTCCATTCGTGCCGAAGCCGATCGTGTAGCCGTCTGGAGGGGACTTGGCGACGGCGTCCGTTCCAATGTTTCCGCCCGCGCCAGTTCTGTTCTCGACGACGACTGTTTGTCCAAGTACTTCCCCGAGTTCCTTAGCGAACGTTCGCCCAAGCGCGTCTGTCGGGCCACCCGCAGCAAATGGGATAATCAACCGTATCGGCTTTGACGGGTACGTATCAGCCAACACAGCCATAGGTAGCGAGCTTAGGATCAGAGCGCCAACGATTGCCGACCAACTCTTCATGTAACCCTCCCGAAGTCATTATTTTTTGGTAGTCAGCAAAGCGTGTGCCACGCACGTTGGCTGTCCGCATGGCCGCGATAAGTAAGAAAGAAGCCAGTGCGACGGATAGATGTTGTGGCCGCCCCGGATTATCAGGTCCTTGAGGCGCCCCTCGATGCGGAGATTGCCTTTGGCGTCCATGACGCCAAGATCTCCGGATAGAAACCAGCCGTAGTCGACGGTCGCACGGTCGGTCCCCCAACCGTCTTCAGTCAGAAGCGCCCGCGCCGACAGCGTGTTGAGAAGGTCGCCGACCTCGGCGCATGTGTAGGTCTTGTGGACCGAGGGGTTGCAGGCGATCCCTTCACGCGCGCAGGCGAGGAACATGACGACCGCCTCGATGCGGTTGGACAACCACATCATCACGCGGTCGCTGCCGACCAGCCCGTATTCGCGCAGATCTGCCGCGACACCGTCCGTCCAACGCTTGAGCTCACCCCACGTCAGCGTTTGGCGAGCATCCTGCAGCGCCACGGCATCAGGCCGCTCGGTCGCATGACTGGTGAGCAGACTGTAGAAGGTGTCTTCGCGCCACATCCGTTCGCTGTAGTAGCGCTGCGCGCTCGCAGGGTGATGGAGAGTTAAGTACGGTTTCATCCTATCTCGCAATGCAGCATTCGAGAACTGCCTTCATGGGCGTTGCTGCTATCCAGACATCAGCAACACCCGTGCCATTTCGCCGCTGCTGCTCCTGGGTCGTGGAACTCCTTGTTTTGCAGGGGTAGCCTTTGGAGCCTCTTAAATTTGTGTCCTCAGGAGCGGCAAAGTTTCTTGAGCGGCGTCCTCACTGTGCTCACGTGTCCTCAACAAGGACACTGAGGAAATGCCTAATCCGATTACCGCCACGATTGCCGGTGTGCTTCTCTTCGACGCTGCGGCTCGTGTAATCGCTTCGGTCGGCGTGGGCTCCGATCCACGTCTGAATTCGTTGACCGCAGATCAGGCATGGATGGCCGAGGCCCGCGAGCGGCGCATCACGACGCTGAATCTCGATCGCAAGATCTACATGGTGCTGGTCACTCCGGCCGGGTCCAGAGAGATGCTCGTTCTCAGCGAAACGCCGGGCGACGCACTTCTCAGCTTCATCGGCAGCGTCGATTTCTCCTG
>Ga0209952_1000711_pt1 | contig 36667 bp, 41 predicted proteins | sample ThiBiot_750_biof_2_FD_183951 | JGI IMG/M metagenome (GOLD analysis project Ga0209952, IMG submission 183951) | Wastewater bioreactor microbial communities from Cape Town, South Africa - Thiocy_cont_750_biof (SPAdes) | ecosystem: Engineered > Bioreactor > Thiocyanate-remediating >...
GTTGGTTGATAGTGTCGTCGTTGATCGATATTTAATTTGTCGAGTTTCATTTTATCGGCTTTATTCTTTCGTTGTGCACCTTTCAAACGAAATAATTGTATTCGACAGCAACATGAATGAATGTATTCAATTTGATCGAGATTATGCTCGTGATATGTATCGATTTGTATACGTAAAGGAATGCCTTTCTCTCCGCCATGTCGTTTATTAGCAAAATCTGTTGATGTACATTTAAATCGAATAAACGCCGACGTTGTCGTCGAACTATCCCAAACGATTTCCACAGCATTAGGAATTTGTTTCGAACGAATAATCGATAGAATTCCGTAGGTTAAATTCATATCAATATCGAATAATGTCGTCGATTGATATTCATTGGACCATTTTTGCATAAGTTCATGTTCTTGTGTTTGCAATGTTTTATCCCAAAAACATAAACGTATCACCGATCGATAGGTTGTCGGTAGAGTTTCATCGAACGATTTCAACGAATGATTTTCATTTTTGATTTTATTATTAATATGAAATTTAATCTCATAGGGTTGACCTTGATTTAAATATGTTGTTGTGTCTTCATTGATTTTCGATGATGACGATGGAAGAGCATTGAGAACGAATTGAAACGATGAAATGATTTGCGAGAATGTCGGTGGTTGTTGTGTAGAATTGTTTGAATTTAATAAATGATTGAGATTATTTGTTGATGAATGATGAAAAAGATTTTCCGTGTTGGTAAAAAATGTATTTTGTGTCGAAAAATTCGACGAACTATCGTCGAATAAATGATCGGGTTCATAGCTCGTTGAACTTAGCATATTCAATTTGAAAATTGTCTCTACTCAATTATGACTCAGAAGAAAAAATCGTATGTGTATATTCAACCTCACAGAACAAACAATATTGTTTGCCAACACATATACGCGAAAAAGAAGAAAAAAAAGAGGCTCTCGTTTTTTTCTATTTGCATATTGATCGAATATACATTTTCGTTTTTTCTTCTTCTCTGTGCGTTCGCCGAGAGAAAGAGAAAAAAAGAAGAAGAAAGAGAAAAACAGGTACACAGCTCGTGAATAGAAACAGATGAAAAGAAAAGAGGACTATGGAGTCTATTGAATCGAAAGCGAGAAAAAGTGAATGTGAACTCACGCCACGATAAAGAGTCAGTTTGCTCTTTAAACGATTCGATGCTTGTTGGAAGATTTTCAAACTCTTCGGTTGACCGCCTGTTGCAATTAGACATTTTTCGAACGAGATTTCCCAACCATTATCGAGTTTAGCAACGGAATTTCTCAAATCAAGTTCAACGACCTAAATGAAAGAAAATTCGAGATCTTTTTCAATTACATCGTTTCCTCTGCGTACTTTTCGTCCGAGAACAACACCAATGCCACCATTTTCTTGTTCATTGAGTGTTTTAACATCGCTATAAAACTCATCTTCAAAGAAATATAAACTAAACAAAGCAAAAAACAACATTTGAACTCATCGAAACTGCAAAATATCGACTGAAAAAAAAACCTTTTTTCTTTTCCACTCCATTGTTTAAACGAATGTTTCGCTATAACAGCATCGTCATCTGTATACCAAATATCCTTCGATAAAGGTGGACGCATATATGGTAAATATTTTTCTCCACTGATGACCAACACCTGAGAACAAACGAAAGGAAAAATTCAATATGATTCGATATGAATATTTATTAGACAAACTTTTGATGTTGGATCATGAGCACGAATAGATTTAAATGCACTCATTGCTGCTGTACCGCCACCGATGATTAGATACTGTGCGAAATTCGGAATATTCGGTGTTAATTCTTCTTTATTAACTGATTGGGCAGATTCTTCTTCGGCTAGAAAAAAGAAAAATGTTTGATGAAAATTGATGAATTTGGTTTTGACAGCAAACCGATTAATTTTCGATCTTCAATACCATGGACTTTTTCAACGAGACTATCATTTTGTGATGCTGCTTGTTTTTTATCATAAGCTGAAACAGCTTCCTTTTTTTCTTTCGAACTTTTTCGACTTTGATACTAAAAATTCGAACACAGATTTGCATTTATTTATTTTTGTTTTTTTTGAATTTTCAAATAACATACAAGTGAATAAATCGCACCAAGACCTGTTACTGCTCCGGCAGCATAGAGTAAATTCGTCATATTCTTTTTTTGCTCTTCATTTTGTTGATCTTGTTGATTCGTTGACGAATAACGAAAACCAGTCGTTGAACGAAGGGTTATTGCCGATTGCCGAGATTCTGTTTAAAGAAAAGTCGAATTTTTATTATTTATTTATTGTTATGGTGACCTGTTTGAATTAAATTTCGTAGGACAGGCACGGCAGTTCGTGCGAATGTTCGTCTTATCGAATGAATATTTTGTGCTGAAGCTAATCGAGCAAGATGTTGTACTTGCATATTGTTATGATTAGTTTGTTTTCTTGAAAAAACAAAACAGAAAATAACACCGAACTTTATTTAAAGAGTTGTCGAGCAAATCTATGTATGACTCATTTCATGCAATGAATGGTGGAATGACGAACCGATTAGAAAAGAAAGAAATACAAAACGAAAGGAATTATCAATGAAAATAGTATTTAAATTGAGAAATAATTTGTATATTTATTCTTGTTAGTTTTTATTTTCTATCATCCAACGCACTCTATGACCGGTTGATTCTTATATTATGACTCGTTCTCCAATAAGAACGGCAGCTTCTTCGTACATGCCACGCATATGATTCATCCATAGAACGAAAAGAAAAAGAAGGAAAAATATTCAAAATTAAAGTCTTTTCCTTCGTCTAGATTATTTTTTTTCTTCGGATTACATTATTATGCGTGATCATCATGTGTGACGAATTTTACGGACATATAAATACTATTCGAGTGAATCAGTACTAAATTATGCATTTATTTTCTACAAAATAATCGAATCGAATAACAGTATATCACCGACGATTATTTATCTATTCACATTTATTGATAAAAAACAAAGATTAAAGAACTACATCTATTGACATTCGTGAATGTCATCAATGGTTTCAACAAAAACTCGACAACATTTAACCAAATTATCCAATCAGAAAACTTTTGTAAGACTTGTTTTAAGTGCAAAACAAACGCTCAACTTGTGTTTTAGTCCGGTGGTTTGGGTAAACCGAGTGTTTATCACGGGCTTGTAGTTATATTTCTTGAATTTTTCGCATGGGGCCTTTTGACTAATCCAGCAATATCTGTAAGAAGATCAAATTGAAACTATTGAAAAGATTATTTTCGTTTATTGAATTAGACTCTTAATCGAACATTTCCTACGCACACATTTCTAATGAATGGTGTTATTCATGGAATAAAGTTTATTTTTCTTTTTCTAAAACGCGAAAATAATTCGTTTTCTTTTATTCAGAGGTTTACTAACATTTTTAAGTTCACCATTACTTGGCTCCTATTCGGATGTTTGGGGTCGAAAATCTTTTCTGCTCGTCACAGTGTTTTTCACTTGTTGTCCGATACCTCTAATGAAAATTAGTTCCATGTAAAATGTTTTTTTTTCGTTAAAAAAAAACGAAGATTTCCGAATAATTTAGATGGTACTTTGCATTGATCAGCATCAGTGGTCTGTTTTCTGTTACATTCAGTGTTGTTTATGCGTACGTTGCTGATGTAACTGATGAAAATTCCCGAGGTGCAGCATATGGTATCCTAGGAAAATATCGTCGGCTTTGTTTTGTTTTCTCATTCAATTGAATTTCAGGTCTCGTCACAGCAACATTTGCAGCTTCGTTAATAACAAGTCCAGCTATTGGCGCACATTTAGCGAGATTGTATAGCGAAAATTTTATAATTGCACTTGGTTTGTTTTTTGTTCTCTTCGATTATTATTGTTAATCAAAGATTAATTTTTGACATATTAGGAACAATTGTTGCTCTACTCGATTTACTCTTTATATATTTTGTTGTACCAGAATCTTTGCCTGAACGGCTACGAACAGGTCATAAGATATCTTGTGATAAAATCGATCCATTTGCTGTAAGAAATCTTCTTCTTTTTGTGTCATTGGAGAAAATCGTTAATTGTTATTTTTAGGCACTGAGAAATATAACACATGATCGTTTTATTTATTTAATCTGTCTTATTGTTTTTCTTTCGTATCTTCCAGGTGCGTACATGCATAAGCAAACTAATCATTTACTAATTTTTATATTTTCTGATTGTAGAAGCTGGTCAATATTCATGTTTCTTTGTTTATTTACGTTTGGTAATTATTGATTTTTCTTTTACTCAATAATATTCTATTTGAAAAAAAAACATACACAACTAGATGTTGGGATTTTCTGAAGATGAAGTTGCTTATTTCATTGCATTTATTGGAATTCTTTCATGTATTGCTCAAGTGAGAAAAATAATTGAGGCAACAAGTGGCTTATTTTTCGTTATTTAGACTGTTCTATTAGCGTGTTTACAGAAATATTTCGGAGCAAAAGAGACAATTATGGTTGGATTATTTTTTCAAATCGTTCAATTAGCAGCATTTGGAATTGCGACATCGAATTGGTTGGAATTCGAATTTGAAATTAAATTTCAAAAAACTATTGTTCTTCTTCTTCGTATTTCTAGGGTTATGTGGTTTGCGGGTGGTTTGGCAGCTTTATCTTCTCTCACATATCCTTCGATCAGTGCATTCGTTTCTGTCTATGCTAAAGAAGATCAACAAGGTAAATCAATTCTAACATTTCCTTCCAAACGTATTCATTTTGATTACAAATAGGTCTTGTTCAAGGCATGGTCAATGGTGTTCGTGGTTTATGCAACGGCCTCGGTCCGGCTCTATTCGGTTTTACATTTTATCTATTTAATGTTGATCTCGGTTATTCGCCAACGAAATCATTGTCGTCGTCGTCGTCAACAACATTCAATTCAAATTCAACAACGATCTTGAAAATTAACGTGAAATCAGTCTATTCATCGATGTTAACACGAGATATTCCTGGTCCACCATTTCTATTTGGTGCGTTACTTGCAACCATAGCTTTACTATTTTCACTTCTATTACCTAATTCAAAAACTGAAACCAACGGAACGATGAATGATACACGAACGATCGAACAGCGTGCTCGACTATTGAGTAATAATCAAAATATTCAATCTGATTAGTGAATTTTTCTTTAAAATAATTCTCTCAAAATGTTTTTTTTTCTCTTTCTTCTTTTGTATGTAAATAAATTGAATGATTTTTATATATAGACAAAGAGAAAAAGAAAATGTCAGAGATCAATTACAGGAAAATTTATTTTTTTTTCATTTGATGCAAACAATTATTTGTCGATTTTAAAATGCAATAAAACTGACTAGAACCAGATTTACAAACACATGTCATTGTAGCAAAATCGTACACACACACACACGACACAACAAAAGGTGAATAAAACGTCGAATATGTAAGTTTACCAACGAAAAATGAAAACGAAGCACACTCAAAATAGAAAGCAAAACGAAGAAAATTAGACGCAAATATAAACACGTATACACACATTGAAATGTGAGAAAAGATAAGTCAAATATTATAAAGGACTAACATTGAGATTTTGATACAATTGCTTTTTTGTTGTACGAGAGACAGAAGAAAAACAAATTTGAAACAAAGAAGAAGAAAAAAAAACAACAAACAAACGAATCGAATTGTTCGAATATTGGCAATTTGAATCAGTTCGTTTGATGAACTAAAAGATCACAGATTTGTTTGTCTGGCACAAAAAAAAAGAAGTTGGTTGATAGTAGACGTCAATTGTTGCTTTCTTTTAAACGAGATTCAACAGCTAAACGACGATCATGTTCCTTGAGATAAAGATTACGATATGTATCTCGTTCTTCTGTAAAAACAACAACATTTTTTTAAAAAAAAAAGTTTTTCAATAACACGTACGTGCAACGGATAAAAGTAATTGCTGAAGTTTTTCTTGAAAATATGTCATCGTATTGAATGCACTATCGAAATGTTGGACAAATGCTAAATAAAACAGAATAGATCGAACAAAAGAGAGAGAAATTAATTGATATTCCGTACTTTCGATCGATTGTGTCGATGTTTCCAAGCTCGCTTTCGGTTCTTTTGCCGATGAATCGACAAGTGTTGTTGTTGCTAATGATGATGACGTCGATGCCGATGATGTCAAACCGTTTTGATGATAATGATGTCCATTTGGTCGATTAACAATCGAGTTTAATAAACGATTCAATGTATTAAGTGATCGTTTCGATGGATTCGATGATGAAATCGGTAAACTTGCTGTTACAGCGACTTTACTTGTCAATGGTTGAATCGATGGCGACGATGGCGATGAACAATTAAGTTCATTGTCGTGTTCCAGTTTAACAGCTGTTTGATTTGCCATCATATCATCGATACCATTGTTTACTATTGTTTGTGATGGTGAAAGAGAAATACTTCGATTCATTGTTTGATCACTACGTGGACTTGTTTGATTATCGACTTGACTAATTATAAGACGACGTTGTCGTAGATTATCATCATCATCATCGTCATCTGTCAGGCCATCTGTTGGACTCTGCATGCCATTATAGCATTGAGAACTTTCACTTGCATTTTCATCAATGGAATCGAAACGATATTGTGCTGAAGTCGAATCAGCTTGTTTATCACTTTTTTAAAATAAAAGAAAAAAACAAAATGAAAGAGACAAACAAATCGATTTTGTATTTCTACCTGTCCAATTGAATGTTATATTTTTTAAGAAAATTCGAACACCATGATCGTGACGCCGCAAAATCTGGATTTCCAGTGAGTTCTCTCATTGTTGCCAATGCATAGGAATGAAAATCACGATTATTTACACGTTCACCATTTTCTTGTCGTGCTTGAATCCATTCAAGAATTCTCGAATGTGCTTCCTTGTTTCTTATTGCTGATGTTCGTTCACCATTCGGTTTTTGACACAACCATGATGCGATTGTCGATGGTGCAACTTGAAATAACTTCGATGCTGCTTTAACACCGTGTTTTTCAGCATATTCATGGATACGAACTTTTTGTTCGGGTGAAACGAGTTTATACGAACCACGAATACGTTTTTGTGCTGGACGTTCGATTTTACGTTTGCGTTTGTTGTTTTTATTTTGATAGTCGAATTGATTGTCGGCTGATGGCGGTGGTGATAAGGATGATTGAACTGACATTAATCCGGACGATGGAGTCAAGAGTTGATGTTGAACAGGAGCTGAAAATTCATCGAATTTGCTCAATGATTTCGATGAATCATTCGAGAGAGTTTTGATTTTTATTGTCGGAGACGTTGCCGTAGATGATGAATCACTTGGATCAAATTGAGGCAAAACAGCCATAAAATCCTATCGATTCGAATTAACAAACATAGATCGAAGAAAGCAGAAAATTTCTATTCGAACTTACAGCGATCATACTTTCGTCGGCAGTATAATCAAGAGGATCTGCCTTTTGATTATGCTGATTTGTTAGAGTATTTGCAACCGAGCCTAATGGCATCGATGTATTGATTTTCGTTGATGCTGTAGAATCACTCATTGGAATAGAATATGGCTACAAAAAAAATAATAATCGAATGTTTCTTTTTTTCTTCTGCTTTCAACGATCCGAAATTATTTTGATTAATCTGTAGTTTTGTTTTTATTCTATTGACATTATTACCTGCGTTGGCTATTAGTTATTCTTTGCACAACACACAAAAAAATTTGATAGTGTAAGTTCAGTCGGCTACTTTTACCTCGTTTTCTTTTTTTTTATATTCTGAAATGAATGACAGAAAAAAGTATGTGTGCAGAAGGAAAAGAGACTGAGAAGAGGAGAAAAAAAGAATGAGACGAACTTTTTTTTTCTGTTTGTTACCGAAGTGCTCAATTCGACTTCTTTCATTTATATATATATATATATATAGCAGTCACCGGGCGCAAGTTAAAAAAAAGTGGAAAGAAGGGAAGAATCGTGTTCAACGACAACATCACTCTTTTTTTTTCTATTGTGTATGTTTGTTCGTCTTCTTCACCCTCAGTCTTTTTTTTTCTGTATGCTGTGTGTGTGCGCGCGCATTTGGCGTCTGCAAATACATCAACGCGAGCGAGAGTAGACAGATAGAAAAAGAGGGAAAAAAAGAAGAAAAAAAAAAGTTGGGGCCGAAAACGAATGGGAAACACACGAACTCTTTTATGCTTTCTCGATGTTGATAGTAGTGAAGGAAGAAGAGAGAGAGAGAGAAAGGGAATGAAACCGAAGAGAAAGAGCAAAACAGAAATATAGGGCAAGCAACTATCGGAAAAAATAAGCTGAAAGAAAGGAAAAAGAAACAAAGTCGTCTGGAAATGTATATAGATGTGCAGTATGTACAAAAAAAATGCACACGAACGTATATAGCAGCTATCTCTAGAATTGCTTTCTTCTTGAACTTCCGTACGCGCGTGCGCCCGCTCTCTCTCTCTCCCTGTGTCTCTCTTCATCTTATGTTCTCGTTCCACGAAACATTGCGAATAGGGAAAAGAACAGACGCACAAACGATAAAGATACGAGAGTTGCGTCGTTCGAGAAATAACATCGAACAAAGATAAAAGCACAAGAAAAAAAGTTCATCATGACTATCATTAGATTCATCAACATATCAAAAAAGCGAATACAATGAATCTTCAGATTCTATCTAATGACGTAGACGAACGAGCATGATTCGCCGTCAGATGGATAGAATCAGCCCACATATTTTCGACTTTAATTGCACAGCAATATCTCGATGTATATATATATAGTAGAGAAAACAGAATGCATTCAACAACGACAAAAGAACGAGAGAAGAAGACAAGGCGAAAAAGCGGACGGAATGGAAAAAAGTGTGTGTATGCCTTGCGCTCGGAAAGTTGACGACCGTTGATGGCGGTGGAATAAGCAGCAGTAGCATCTTTTATTCTGCTGAAATGTTGTTCGTCGAGAACGAACGCGTGCACGCACACACACATACAACGAAGAAGAAAAAAAGTTGAATAGAGTCATATAGGTTTTCCGTATTACATCTGTTCTCGTTGTTGTATTTACTTTACGTGTATGTGTGTTATCTATCCGTTTCTCTCTCTCTCTCTATCCCTTCATCTGTGCTGTGGACTAAACACATAACGGGAAAATCAGACGCATGTGTATGTGTACGCAGTTCGATGATGAGCCATGCATATTGAAGAATATAATCTTTAGCTGTATGCACATGTGAGAGTCACAAGCAATCTCGTTTCCATGTCAATGGAAGACGTAAAAAAGAAGATGAATGATGAATGAATATGAGAAAAGACGAATATGGACATTTAGGCATGCAGACAAACATATCATATTATAAATCGTTGTGTTTGACATTGACTTGTATAAATACTACATTCTGTTAAATAATTTTCAAATCAATATACTGATAATACTCAACAGATGTTTTTTACGAATACAAATACAATGAATAATTTTTTTAAAACGAAGAAATACTTGTTGTTGTCTTCATGTTGATTAGATTGAAATGATAAACTAGCAAGAACAATTTGAATTATAAAAATATGATGTACGTCAAAAAACTTTGTAAAACAAGAAAAACGCGAACAAACATATCTGGCTAATATTTGACTAGGGGTTTCTTTTTTTTCAACACAACATGTAAATTTTCGAAAGTCAGGTAAGTCGGTTACGCTTGCTCTAACTTAACATCATCAATAATTTATTATTAGCACGATTACTCATGTATTCGTCATCCTGATTAAGTATTGTTTACGGTTGATCGCATTGATATCTCACTATCGGTAATATTTAAAGGACAAATACGTACGTATTTGTATTCATATTCGCTTGATTTTACTTCGAATAACACATCTACGTATCTTTACAATGGGAAATCGTTCTAATCGTGTATCTTATGATAAATGGGATATAAATCAATTATCACGTAATACAGGCCTCAGTCCTGAACAAATCCAACAAATTCATCAGGAATTCTCTCGAGCAGCTGGTCGTGATGGTCAATTGAATATGCAAGAATTCGCTCAACTCTACAATCGTTTTCCTGGTGCTTCACAACAAGATCCAAGATATATGCAACAACAAATTCAACGTGTCTTTCGAACGTTTGATCGTGATAATTCAGGTGCACTTTCATTCGATGAATATCTCAGTGCTGTCGTTATGATGAATCATAGTGTGCCTCGACGTGATCGTATCGATTTTCTTGTTCGACAAAATAATGCTCAAGGATGTCAACGTGGTAATAATGGACAAATTTCAGCTCAATATGGTCATCAGGTTCTTCGACGTTTGAACGATTACTATGGCGGACGACCAGGTACAGAACATCAAATTTGGAAACAAATCGATTCGCATAATCGTGGTTATGTTAGTGAAGAAGATTTCATCAATTTTGTCAGTAATCAAGACGTTTACAATCGACGATATCAATTTTAGACGTTTTTCTTTCTAAGAATTGATATTGATTAAATTTTTAAGTTTTATTACTTGAAAAAGAAAATAAGAATAAATAAATATTTAATTAATTCAATATATATATATACTCTAATCTCGTGTGACATAAGTGAAAATCATCGTATTATATTCGAGGTTTAAGATTTTATTTTATTGAAAAATTAGTATTACTAGATACTTCTCAAAGAATCACAACTTATGACTTCTTCTCTCGTCTTTTAGTTTCTTCCCGTATCATCCTTTGCTGTACACTCATAGGTAGACCGGGATTTAAATTAATCACATATGACAACATTGCTTTCGAGATATTTTCAAAATCAACCATAATTTTAATGAACATCGTATCATCTTTAACATATGGCGTGTTAGACGTTTCGATTATGGATAATGGTGCAAATTTAGGTATGCCACTTGCAATATTCATATCTGAAGAAGGTCGTTGAAAACTACTCGACCGAGTATCAGGACGAAATGAATCGATAATATGTCGTTGCGCACTGGTTTGATCATAAAGACAAAATGTAACTTTGTAATTAAATGGAAACTGTAGCAAAGAATCATGAGGTCCACGCATTAACACAAAAAAGAGAGATATATGCGTATGCCGAGCATTCCCATCGCCGTATAAATATAAACGTGCACACATTTTGTAGCCAGTTGGTGATGAGCGAAACGACGGAGAGTAAATAGAAACTTGACGTTCTGATTTGGCGTGAGCTAAGACAGAAAAAAAACACATTGGAAATTGTGTTTTTTCTACTGATTCATTAATCTTACTTAGTTTTTCTCGAACCCCAGTGATTTTCCATACATATGTTCCATTATAGGAGGGAGCATATTGCTCATCATATTTCTCTTTTAATGTTAATAGTTTCTGTTGTATAATCGATACATTTATCTGCATTCCATTAAGAGTGTTATTAGATTCTTCAGTCGATATTTGTATTTTTTCGAACTGCTCTTCAGTTTTTGTTACTGATTCTAACTGTTCTGATGAATTAAGATCTAAATCTCCCAACTCTTTGCCAAGTACCGAAATACCATTTGAAATAACATCTATCGTTTCATTAACAGATTTATCCATAACAGCTGATGGCACACGCGGCTCCATCGAACTTGTACAAAATTGTCTATCAGATACGTCAATATCCATATTAGTATTCTCATTTGTTTGAGTTGTGAGCGTCAATTCGGGATGATTCGATAGATAATGCAGGGTACAAACTAAAACAATCTTCTGATGTTCTTCAGAAGCAAAATGATTATGACGTTGACTACGCAGAAACTAAATACACGAAGAAAATAATGCAAAAAGTCATTTTTCTTATTCTTTTTCATAGCCCAAACCTTTGTTTTACATCCATATTCATACAACAAGCAACTTAAAGGCTTTTTCTGACACGATTTATCCTCATGTTCTTTCAACGCAGAGTGATCACTAACTATTTCATCACAATATTCGCATCTCAGTTGTTGATGATTTCGTTCAAGATGTTCCTTAGTTTTGAATAAACATATTAGAATTGATATAGAATTACTTCTAGATACACAAATACCTCATAACTTGTTAATTTGCCTTGCCATTCACATAGATGACAAACAACATCCAAAGACGACATATCCTTCTGAAATCCTTTATCTAACATTACCTAAAAGAAATCAATTATAACATGAATTCAGTTGATTAAACGAACGAACATACTTCCGAAAGTTCGATTGACTGCTTGCATAGTTTGCAATCAAATTTAGTAGTTCTATACAAAAAAACCCAGATTCGTATGAAATTTTATCCAAAGGTCATGATGAATTTTTCGAACTTTTCCTTCGCATCTTCAAAACATGAAAAACATATCCTATGTCCACAATCAAGTTGCACTGGGCGTTTAAGTAATTTGTTACAGGATAAACATATATATTTCGGGTCATATTTATGTATTTTTCGCGTCACGTAGCCACCAACGATTGAAAGACTCTACAAATAAAAATATTAATTGATCACAAAAATAGTGACTCGTAATTACTGTTGCTGTCATCTTGTCTATAAATCTATATTGTTTTAACTGATTTGTAATATAAACTCAAATATGTCTCTAGAAGAAATCGTTTGTAACTTATCTATAACATGAAACACAAATACGTATATTATAATAGATTTATAAAGTAATTCAATAATTTCATATGCTCATTTGGAATATTTTCAGCGAAATTTCAAATTTGCCAAACAAGTTGAAATTTTCGTTCCGAGAATTCATCATTCAGGTAGACTGAAAATATCACGCATTCTTGTTTCTTTTTGATAAATAGTTTCACTTATCACACACACTTCTTAGTTCTCCCACTGCAGTCGTCATATTCATTCCAAGGATAGATAACATTGTTTGTATCACAATTTATTTAACCGTCTCTAATACCATTAAGTTTCAAACTGACAGGGTTACGCTTTTTTCGACAGCTGTAAAAATTTTCACAATGGGTTATTTCCAGCAAAATCTAACATTTATTTTGCATAAAGCATGTTTATTAATCGTATGATAAGAAGATAAGACTTCTTTCCTATTATGGCGTACTGATATGGCCTTATATTCTGTTTTAAATCGATGGTAATTTTTCTCTGAAATAGTTTCTTACCTTATTTTTTTTATTTGAATCGACACATGTCTAATCTAGACAATGGTAAATTTATTATTTGATGAATCACATAATTATACTGATATGATATAATGGGTTTTATCTTTTCTTGATAGGTAAAGTCCAAATATTAGTCATGCTAGTATTGACAATGTAAAGGCAATTTCGAACTCAATTATACGATCGTAGACATCTTGATAAACAAATTGCTTGAATGTATAAAACTTCACTTCATCATAGTATCAATACTGTAAGAATCCATATGACCATTCAAGTTTTTTTTCTATTTCAAAATGAGACACGTATTAAATCAATATTTGGCTGTACATGATTGGTTACGGTTTATTGAGGGCTATAAATCATTAGTCGATACATTTGCTGTAAATAATATATCCAACAAAATAAAATCACATATTACTTACAATGAATCATAAGAGAAGTAGTCTGCATTTTTTATGTAAAAATCAAGATTCTTTGTAGTCGTCTTCGTTTGTTTACTCAAACACGGTGATTGTATTTTTCCCGCATAGTTTTTTTTCGTCATGTTTGCATGCATTTAAGGGTTGGCAATGAGAGAAAAATATTCAGTTCTTTTGCTTTTGAAAGAGAACACCGTGGAACAGCATGAATGTGCTGCAAACATTTTTGCCTTCTTCAACCATGCTATGAAGTCAAAATTCATTGTTATTCGAAAACAAAATTGTATCAATGTGATTCTAGATGATAGTTTAATTCGATAGTGTAACTAAAGTAAAAGGTTCACACAAGACAAGAAAATAATTATAATGTGTAAAGCAAAAATAATGAAAGAAAAATATTGAATTCTTCTTTCGACGAAAAATATTCGTTGTAATTTAATAAGTGCATTTTCGGCGAATATTTTTCAAGAGTTCTTAGGACAAATAACTTCCGAATACCCACGGTTGTTTCAATCGAGTAAATGTTTCATTTTTTAATTCTTTTAAATTTCGAACAAGACGTAGTGCATTATCAACATCACGACGAACTTGACGCTAAATGAATTATCATTATGAAAAATAAAATCTTATTTGAATTGAAATTCATTTTAACCTACACTTTTTATATCAAATTTAAGCATGCGAGGAGCGACGCCAGCATTTTCTTGTAAAAGGCTACGTCGATTTTTTTTAATATGGCTCTGATTTGCATAGAGTTTATCTAACGTGTCATCATTGATGGCTTGTAATTCGCTAAATTATTTTGTTTTGTTTTTGTTAAGGTTTAAATACAAAAAAGAAAAAAACAAACTTACTAAGCTGTTTCTAAATTATCCTCAGCTTTCCAAATACTTGGTTTGAAATCAACACTTCTTGAGATATTATTATATTTTGCACCGACATCAGTTACATCATCTCGTTCAGATTGAACAAACTGCAAAAGAAAAATGTTCGTACACAGAATGAAATCGATTCGTTTGTGTTTATTGCATGAATGAAATTATGATATGAACAAGAACGAGCTAGAGACAAATGATTCGCTTATATTATATTAACTTTGCACAAAACTACGGATGAGGAGAAAAAAAATTGAATGTCAATGGATCACACAAGTGTATTTTTGAGCCATTATATTGGGGAGGACGGTGCGTATGTGTATGTCTGTGTAGATAATGGAAGTTCTAATAATGGCCGGACTGAAACAAAAAATGTGTTTTTCTCAGAACTTATAGAGTAAAATGATGAAGAGAAGAAAAAAAAACGGCAATGTTTCGCAGTGAATTGTGTTTAATCTTTCAAAGCAAACACATATTTGATTCAATCAAAAAATACTTACTGTTCGTCCGAAATAGTCTCTTGGATTATTAAGTCTTGAAATTCCACTGCTACTAACACGTGTATCAATAGTTCGTCGAACTTCATCTCGTGCTCGGTTCAATAAACTGTCACCTTGTGTAATACTTAAATAACTCGACGATGTAGGAAAACGCAATTGTCGTAATTCTCGAGTATAATCAAGATCACGCATAGCTCGTTTCATTGATGAAACACGATCGATTGAATCATTGAAACGATAATTATACGATGAATTACCAAATGGTGATGAATAACTCGATGAACGTGTTGCAGTCAATGGTCGATAACGCCAATCATCATAAGGAAAAGAATAATAGAACGTACGAGGAGCTGTATGATACCAATAGTATGGACGATAGTGTGTGTAATGACTATCGAGTGCAATCGGTGTTTTATCTCGAATTCGTTCGGTATAACGATCGAAATAATCGAAATCATGTGTACTATAAGCTGAATAAGGACGTCGTGCTTTTAAATGATCGAAACGACCGATTGATTGTCCACGTTGATATTGATTAAATGATCCAGTTATTTTGTTACTAAGAGGACCAAGTATTTCATCATCAATATCTTTCGAACGAGCTACTGAAACAGCTCGAACTGACCGAGATACAGAACCATAGACATCAGGTGTATACAAATTTGGACGTGTTGAAAAACTGCCTTTCTCATAATTCTCATTATTCGATCCATAATCATAAATCGATGGAGTAGTTTCACGTCCTGGTGTCGTGCCACGAAAACGGCTTAACGAACGGGCTCGACGAAGCATATTGATCTGAAAATAATTCAACAATTTCAATAACTTTTCTTCAATGTACTCATTGTTACTAGAAATTAGTTTTCTATTTCCCGATGTCAGTTAGAACCTATATACGTATATATATATATATATCTCGAAAAAGAAAGATTGTATTGTATACTTCGGATCTGTTAACATTCTATTCTATTTTTTCTTTTTTCTCTCTTTTCTTCTACATAATTTACACAAGTAAATAAGATCTTATGCGATTTTCTTTTCTGTCCATTGATTCGTTCTCTTTTCATCGTCCTTGTCAATGTCAACAACAAATACCGTTCCCAATATGCTACAAAACAGAAGAGAAATAAACATCTTCCATTTAATATTATCACTAACGTCACTATCCAGTACTTCTATTGGGAAAAAAACAACTTAAATATCACGATAACTATCGCAACGATCTATGTTTTCTTTTCGTAGATTTCTCTGCTTGTTTTTTTTCTCTCTCGTTTTCATCCGATGATACTGTACTGAGACAAGGAAAGAGACTCAACCTACGTAAAGTATTTTCCTCGCTTTACAAAGATGCAGAAAACAAGAAAAAGGCATTTGGCTGTTTTTGTTGTTCGAGCATGTGGTTATTCTCCAAATAGTATTGACGCATTTGGAATAATGTACATTGAGACAAAAAAAGACATGCTATCAAACAGAATTTTTTTTCTGTAAAAGTCTTGAAGGACATGTTCATAAATGGACAAACAAACGTCAATGAATGAATGAAACAGATAGATTTATTATTTGTTGTGTGTAAATGATTGAAGACATGATCTCTCTTCTTATATCATTAGATAACAAGAAACTAAATGTATAAAGAAGGACAATGCGACCTTGCATACTTGTTCCTACAATAACAAAGATAAGTTATGACATTAGGGATCATGTAAAGTTGTTCTTATTATAAAGACGATATAATAAAATTAGTAGAAAACAGTGTGAAAATATTCATTTGTTGAGAAAAGTTTTGTTTTAGTATGCGAATGAACTAATTATCCGTTGATCCTGATTTTGGTTGTATAACAAGTTGTCCAGCCACACTGGGAACTTTAACAATCATAACTTTCGTTGTCGGTTGTTGAACAACAACTTTTGCTGTCGGTATTGGTACACGTCGTAGAATAATACTTTCTGTTATATTCGATCTTGGATTAGCACTAACATCAGTTTGAGTTTCAGTTGTATTCGAATATTTCAAAGATCGATCAATAAGTGTACGTGATTTCGTTGTTCGAGTCGGTAATCCATCTTCTTCTGTCTGAATAGCAATTGTATCTTGTGCTGGTAGTACAATAACACCCGGTCGAAATTGTGTTGCAAAACCATTGGCAACACGTGTTGAATACATACATTGATGTGAACTTGGATGGTCACGGTTACAACCAGGACAAAAGATTATTTCATTACCTGCAGCAGCTGCTGTTGTCGTTGTTGTTGTTTTTGAATTTATTGGTACAGCAGATGAATCTGGTAATGGTGATGTTGCAATTTCGCGTGTACTGCCAAGATCAGACGGACTCATACGAGCAGATTGTGAAACGTGCTTTTGATTATCATAAAATGTTTCGACTTCTGTTCGATTACCGAAATCATCATCGGAATCCATATCATTGTAGTAATCATCATAGGTTGTTTCTTTTTTTTTCTTATATCGCCATGGTCGATTACGTGTTTGTTTGAAGATTGTTAAACAAATTAAAATAATACCAATAACACTTGTAACTGCACCCATTGCTATTCCGGCGATTTTCCATCCTTGTGTGTCTTCATCGGCTGAAAAATCGAACTTTTATTTTGAATTCGATATAAATTGCGAATACTTACCCATGTAAATACTACAGACAGCGATTCCTCCTGAATAGAAAAAAAAACAAACTTTGTCAAGCAGTAAAATTAATGAAACAAACCGGCTCCAATTAGAACAGCAAGAATTAAGAACATATACAAACAGATAATACCACATATGTCAAGTCCACTAGCTAATTTTCCTCCTCGTAATCGTGCTTCTCTTTCTTTTTTTCGTCGTTGAATTGTTCGTTCGGATATTTTAGGTTTAAATGCCTAGAACATCAACGATCTATTTATTAATTAATTCAATAGAGTTTCGCTTACATTCTCAGTTGTGATCGTAACCGGTTGAACAGCTTTCTTTCTTTTTCCTCGTGGTACAGATGGTTGCATTTGAATTTTTCAAATAACAAAAAAATCAAATGTATCGATCGTCTTTTTCTTTTTCGTTTTCTCTTTGTTTCAGTTGCTATACTTAAAACAACTATTTACCGATTACTATAGATGCGTTTAAATTTTACAACGAAAATAAGTCGATTAATAGTCAACAGTGACGATGCGTTCTTCAAATAAGAAGCATTAGAAAAACAAAAAAATGTTGTTGTTTGTATAAGTAAAAGGCGTGAGGTAAGTTGAAACGAAAAGAGAGAGAAAAAAAAACGAAGAAAAAAATATAATTATATACATGCAAATTTCGTTCGAAAATATTTTATTTTATTTTATTAAAAATATCGGTTAATCACAAGCAATGTCAGAGCACCAAAAAGTATACTTAATGTTGATTTGGATGTAAAACTTCCAGTGTTGCAAAGATCATGAGTGCAACAGCAAAGATAAACATATCTTTGAGCCTCGTATATTGTCCAGCATCCTGATTGTGTGCACTGAGTTGGATCTCCAATACCTCGACTGGAATCACTACGAGGGTCAGAAGAGTAACTTTTTTTCTGAAGTTAATAGCAAAATGAACTGCCGTATACAAAATCAAATCTACTCACAGCACAATAGCGATTGGTGGTAGTAACGATCGTAGCATAGCCGGGATTAAACGGATATCGAGACCAGGGGGAATAATAGCAACGTAGACCATTAGCAAAAGCTACAAAACAACGAATAATCATTGTCATCATTGAAAAAACTGAATTTTACTCACTGGCACATGCTACGAATAGTATAAAAGTGACGAGTGCAGCATTCATTTTATATAGATATGAAATAGAAATTAAATCTTCAGTGTTCTTTTCTCTCGTTATATATACAGCAATCAGAAGTAAATAAAAGTTTCGAGTCAAGAAGTTCTATTTACTCTACGTAATTAAAGATATCTTCAATCCTCATTTGAAATAAAAAAAAGAATATGATTCTTATCAATGTTTTCTTCTGTTATCAGTTTCTAACGCGAAAAAAATAACTTCAAGACCAAGCAGAGATATTGCTTTGTGAACATAGGAATTAACCTTCATGCAATCAGGTTTCTCTTTTTTGTATAATCAAGGTACATTGGTAAATCATGTTAAAATATTCTAATATCCGTCTTGCATCGAAAATCAAGCACAAAATCAGTTTCGTCATATAACCAGAGCAAAACAGTCTGTTTCGCACTTATATGATGACACCAGCTGTTTCTATAGTATTGTTGAAAATCAATCATGAATGATATATATTTTTTTCTTTTCATGGATACATCCGTGTAGGCTGATACAAGAAGAAAAAAAACAATTAAATAACAGAATGAATAGAAAGAGCAAACAAAAAAAATCTATGATCGACAATGATATCTATATATACAGTCACTTTTTTTCGAAAACTTCCTATTCACTCCTACAGACACATTCCAGTCCCATCCAACTTACTTTCTCAATTTCCGAAAAACACAATTTAATTTAACTCACAAATCTCCTTCCAAGAACATTCAGGTAAAATGCAAATGCAAAATACTAATGAAAGCGAAACATATCGAAACCAGGCTTTGGGAGGGGTGAAAACAAAAGACAAACTAAATATGAGTAACAGATGTTTAGCAAGACGAAAAAAAAACGAGGAAAATAAATGCATTTCGAATCTGTATTTTTGTCGAAAAACACGAAATATTTTATTGACAAACGGATATTACTTGTAGATCGAATTGTTAATTCTCTTGAATACGTTTAAAAATCATGACTAACAACGAACAAAACGATGATATGTCAGGCAATATGCGGCAATTAATTGCTGCTAAAGCCGAAGAATTATTTAATCTTTGCGATACGGAACAGAAAGGTTTTATTATAAAAAAAGATATGCAACGTTTACGAGAAGAACTCGGTGTTGAACCTGAACAACTCGAAGATGTGTTCGATTCATTAGATGGCGATCATAATGGATATCTTACTCTCGAAGAATTTACATGTAAAACGACACTTTTCAACACCCTCAAAATTCTTATTTATTTATTTCTTTATTTTTCTTTAGCTGGTTTTGGTATGTTTCTTGGTGATCAAATCGGTGGTGGAAATGAACAGGAAATGATCGAACATAATCCAAATGAAAAAGAAGAACAACAATTATTTCATGATACATTAGAAGCACTTGGTGCAAAAGATTTATACGATGATGAAGAAACAATTATGGGCTTATGGATGAAATTACGTGAAAATGATCCAGCGCTATTAGGACAATTCGAACAGTTCATTGGCAAAATTACACAAGAAATTCGTCGATCGAAATTAGATCATCGAAGTATTGAAGCAGCTCTTCAAAGTAAATCATCTGTACATGAATCGGAAATCAAGAAATTGTACGATGAAATGGAACAACAGATTAAAGCCGAAAAGGCAAAAGTTCTCGCGCAAGTAAACGATCTGTTTTTGATAGCAAAAGAAAAAGATAATAGGATTTGTTCGATGTAATTGAAAAGGAAAAATTAAAAGAACGTGAACTTCGAGAACAAATGGAACGTGAATTACGTTCGAAAGAACAACAACTTGCCGAAGTATCGAAAAAACAAAGTGAATTAGAAATGAAATTACTTCGTGTTAATCTCAATGAATCCGAAACGAAAAATGAAAATGATCGTTTACAAAAAGTTTGTTCAATAGAAATTCGATCGATGATTTTCTTTATTCATTTATTTCGTAGGAAAAACAACAATTAGAAGAACAGTTACATGAAATCACAAGAAATCTTGAAGAATCGAAAAATTATATTTCACAATTACAAACTCAAACAAAGAAAGAAAAACGAGATCGAGCCAAGTATTTTCTCGTCAACAAATCGATCATTATTTGACTTTTTTTGTCTAATTTCAGACAAGCTTTGAGTTTAACTGAAAACATCGCTCTTGAACGTGAAAATCTTGTTAAACAATTAGATTCATTGAAGTAAAATCAATTGAATTTCTTCGTTTACAATTTCAATCTATTTAGAACAATTAATAAACGATTAGTTGATGAACGTGATCTTAATCAAGGTTCGAAAGTAAGTTCATGTTTCGTCATTCATTTAAATCTAATTCAATCGATTTTTATTTGTATTCAACAGCAAGAAAGATCTTCATCTCCAACAGGCTCATCGAGAAAAACAATGAGAAAACAAGGTTCAATTCTTTCGGATTATTTCAGTGGACCACCTCGGTACCTTTCTTTTCTCTTATTTCACTTTAATAATCACGAAAAAAAAACGTATTTTTAATTAACAGAGATAGCGAACCCGAAGAAGACGACGATGGAACACCGTTATCTCATGAACTCGATCCAACACAAAGTCGTAAACGTCGTTCTCGGTACGAAAGTTTTCTTTTTGAAGATAAGAAAAAAAAAAGAATCCAGTTCAGTTACTTTTCCCCATCACATTCGAATTCTCATGGGCTCTTTTTATGCCCGATTCGTTTTTTTCTCTTATAACAGGCGTTCGCAAAGATATACTAATGAAACATCTTCAAATCTTGAGCGTGAATCAGAATGTGAAAAAATCAAAAAACCAACTCGACGATCTCTACGCAGGTCAGTTGAATAACAAATCGAAAAATAAATTCCTATGTAACGAAAATCTACTTGAACTAAATTCTATTTTTCGTCTATTCTAGACGTCAACCCGTCCCACCACCATCACCATCTCCCGACACGAGTCAATCAGAAACCGATATTCTCGATAGATTTCTTCTACCAAATTTCGAAAAAAATCATTATAGAATTAATTATATATCAAATCGAGACTTAGCTCGTCTGTACGAGACGTTTGGTCTTTTTTCTTTTTCTTATTTATATTTTTCGACAAGAGAATGAAACAAAAACAAAAAAGGTTACGTTACTATCGAATGTCTGTTTTTCTTTTAGAGCACAAGATCTAGGCCGACGTGAACAACCCGTCGGGGCCAATTCAGTTTTTCAACATTCTGAATTAATGGTAGGAGAATTTTGATTGATAAGAGACAAAACACATTCTTGTTGTAGAATGTTGCGCCTAATGCTGTGCCCGATCGCATGTTTAAAGTTGCATTTATTGGTACGATCAAACAGGAAATCAACTGCAAAAATTAACTTATTTCGTTATTTCAGGCGATAGTGGAGTGGGAAAAACAAGTTTTATTCAACGATTTTGTACGGATAGTTTTAAAGATACGTTCGCAGCTACGATTGGTGTTGATCTACAAGTTAAAATGCTTAACATCGAAAGCCGAGTTATTGCTTTGCAATTATGGGATACAGTAATGATGATAAATTTGAATTCTTTTCATGATAAGTTTTTGTTTTTGTTTTTGTTAGGCTGGACAAGAAAGGTTTAGCTATGAAAATATATCACGACATTTGTTTTTTTTAAATTTTATTTAATAGATTTCGAAGTATTACGAAACAATATTTTCGTAAATCTGATGGTGTGATTCTTGTCTATGATGTTACATCCGAAACAACGTTTCGAAATGTTCGAGCATGGATGACTAGTGTTCGAGTAAAATCAAATCTTTTGAAAATGGGATATTTCAAGCTCGACATTTCGTTTTCTCTTTCCAAGGAATCAGCAGAAGACGATTGTGTTGTTGCACTTGTCGGAAATAAAACGGATCTATGCGATGATGATGAAAAACGTCCTGTTAAATACAAAGATGGTGCCAAATTAGCTGATGTAAATTCGATTATGAAGAAAGAAGAAAAAAAAACTTGAATGATTTCATTTTTCTTAGGAATACGGATGTTTATTCTTCGAAAGTAGTGCTCGTTTAGGTACATCAATTGTTGAAATTATGGAAGCGATCGCTCGGTAATACGGATGTTTCAATATTAATGAATTCATCTTGTGTTTTCGTTTGTAGATTAATGCAAGACAAAGATGATAAACAACGTAAAGGTGATCTTATTGATATATCTTCGAAGAAGAAGAAACGTGGCTGCTGCTAGTCAGTGAATGACAATGTTTCTTGTCTTTCTTCTGTATAAATGAATATGGCAAACAAAGCACAAAAACACAACACACTGCTGAGCAGTTGGATTGCTTTTCTTTTATCTTTCTCGCATTCTCTTTTCTTTTCTATTGTATTGTTGTTTTCTTTTCGGATAAAAATGAAGGTGGTGACGGGTAATCGGGTTCTCTAAACATGCATATAAAAAAAACTGAAGAGAATAAAAAAAAAGAACAGCAGACCAAATAATTTCATCTATTTTTCATGATTATAAATTAATAAAATAAGCGAAACAAGAGAAAAAGATAAAGAAATACATTAATTAATATTCAATATAAAATGGATAGACGAAACATGACTTAATGATGAAAATTAAGATTTTTATTTTTTGTCCTGTGGATTAATTGATTGACACACACACACACACAGTAAGACTGGATTCGACATAAAAAAAAGAGGAGAATTTGATAATCTTCTATTTATCCTGTTCTCGTAGATATGTGTGTATGTGTGTTTTTCTCTTCTTCTTCGTTTCATAGCTGAGAAAGACAACAGACGATGAAAATCATTATCAAACTTGATAGGATATTCTTCACAGCATCGGCTTATTTTAATTGCACAACTAACGATTACATTCGTTGCGATTGATAAACATATTCATAAAGCTGGAGGCAATTCATCTTAGAAGAAACTTTTTTCTCTTCTTCTTCTTTTCAGTCCCTGTTTGTTTTTTTTCTCTCTCTCTCCCTTGCTTATTATATTACAAAGATATCTGTTGATCATTTATCATTTTGCACATAGATATAAAAACAGAATCTCATTTTTTTCCTAACCTAGATTACAAATAGGCAGCGAATAACAAAATATCAATCAACTTATATGTAAGTGTTAATTAAACGATTAATTATTTTTCAAATAATTAAGAAAAAACAAGTGATTAGGAAAAGTTTAATGTTTTGTTTATTTATTTATTTTTTTGATTAGGTGAAATCGAATATGTTTCCTTCGTTAATCATTTCAATTTGTTTAATTCGGTTGATTTCTACTCAAGAAATAGATGAAATTGTTGAATGTCAACCGAAAAATCTCACAAACTATCGATATGATCAAATGAACTTTAAAGAACAAGAACGACTTGTAAGTAAATTTGTTTATTTTTTTCTTCTATTGAGTTGTTTTACGAAGCTAATTATTAATGAGTCTGACTCGAATGAAAAAAAAACGCGAACTATGCGCTTAGCAATTGAAATTTTATTCGAGTAAACACAATAGATTTCTTCCTTTTTTTATGATATATTTAGAATAGTTATTCTTTCATTTGCATATCGTTTAGGCTCAAGAAATTCTAAATGAATACGATAAAAATCTGACAACTCTCGCCTATATAACTTCATCGGCTGAATTCGATTCACATCTTTATATAAACGATACAAGTAAAAAACGTATGACGGTAAATCGAATCAGAATAAACATTCGAATCGATTGTCGATATAAATTCTCTAGGATAAATATTATGAAATCTATCGTGGTTGTTTGAAAACGATCGCATTCGTTGGAAGACAATTTAATAATTTAATTCAACATCAAAATTCATCGATGAATTGGTTATTATTGCGAACACAAGCGATCGGTGAAGCTGGTGATAATAATACAGCATTGAAATACGATTTACAACGGATGCGAACACAAATCCGAGAAGTTTATCATAAGAAATTCATTTGGAATCAAACGAAACTTGGCATTGACGGTTGGATAGAAATGAAAAATATCATATTTCTATTTATTCAATGAATTGTAGAAGTACAAGAAATTCTCGGCAAAATTCATTCGCCTGACGAATTATTTTCTCTGTGGAATGCAACTTATGAAGTGTCAGCATCAATGCGCGATTCCTATGCAACATTAATTACTCTACAAAATGAACAGGCCAAACAGAATCGTACCTCAGCAGTAACCCATTCTCACATCTAATCATTTAAGAGATAGAATTTATACAAAAAAAAAAGGAGCAACCATTTCTTTTGAGATTCATCTCTTCATTGAAAAACCTCTAGTCTGTTTTTTTGTCCTTGCTATTCATTCGAATGATTGATCTTCGATGTTCGATTTTGTTTCTTTCTTTTCGGAGGCTTCAACGACAAAAGTGACACACCAACTAATCTCGAAGAACGTCGACTAGTCGAACAATTATGGCAAGAATTAAAGCCTTTACATGAACTTGTTCATGCGTATGTTAGACAACAAATATATAAACTTTATCCGGGGCATATTGAACTCGATCAACCTATACCCGTGCATTTGACAAGTAAACTTCATCGAGTAGATACTTTGTTCAATCGAATTTCATTTCGAATATCTAGGAGATTTATTTGGTTCAATGATGACATATCTTGAACATGATATTCTACCATTTCCTCATGTCAAAGGAATTGATTTAGGACCTGCAATGAAACGAAAGGTGATTGATTTTCTAAGAAAAACATAAAACGAGTAGTTGTGTGAGTTTATGTAATTCGATTAGAATTTTACTGAAGAACGAATCTTTCAATATGCAGATGAATTTTTCGTTTCGTTAAATCTCACTCGTGTGCCTGATAAATTCTGGAATTTATCAATACTTAAAAAAATTCCCAATCGTCATATGGCCTGTCATCCAACTGCTTTCGATATGTACAAATATGATGATGTTCGGTAGAGTAGAAAACCAAACAAAACAAGTTTTGATTAATTTTTGTCATAATAGAATTCGTATGTGTACAAGTTTAACATCTCGTGATTTTTATGTTGTTCATCACGAAATGGGACATATTCAACATTATTTACAATATAAAAATCTACCATTTTGGTTTCGACGATCTCCTCATGGAGCATTCAGTGAAGGAATTGGCGATGCCATTGCATTGGCAACAATGTCACCCACGCATTTAAAACGAATCGGTCTTTTAGAAAATTATAATTCAACTAAAGGTTTTTGTGTTTGAAATCACCAAAAAAAGAGTCGAATGTTTTGTTTTGTTTTCGATTGATTTAGAGGATAATATCAAATTCTTAATTTCTCAAGGCTTAAGTCGACTGTTTTTGCCACCGTATGCTTATGCACTCGATATTTGGCGTTGGTCCGTATTCAACGGCTCGATTCAACCGTATGAATATAATCAACGCTATTGGGATTTAATGTAAATAGATTTGTTGTTTCATTTTTCGAAAAAAAACTGACAAAAATTGATTTCAGTTGTCGATATCAAGGCATGAAACCGAAGTTTCCTCGTGACGAACGATATTTTGATGCTGGTACTAAACTTCATGTTGCTTTTGACTTAGCATACATCAAGTAAAACTCGTTGATTATATCGATTGAATTGAAAATTTTGTCGTCATTTGAAGATATTTTCTTGCGCATGTTTTTCAATTTCAAATCTTCGATGTTCTATGTCGGGAAGCTGGCCACACCGGTCCGTTACACCTTTGTGATCTACATGGATCGATTGCTGCTGGAAAAAAATTGAAGTAATTTGACCGTCGTGGATTTAATTGATGTTTTTAGTTTCGATTTAGAATTCTTCTTGGATTGGGTTCATCGAAACCTTGGGAAGATATTTTAGAAGAATTCGCAGGTGTTCGCACATTTTCAGTTCAATCTTGTTTAAAATATTTTCAACCGTTACGTGAATATCTCGAAGATTTAGTAGCTAAAGGCGAACTTAAAGTTGGTTGGCAATGTCCACAAATCAATTCATCGGAACGAAATTTCGTTCGAAACATTCTTCTCATCGTTTTACTATCGAACATTTTCTTACTAAAACATTTTTTTTATTTCGACACTTAACACATTTGAAAAACAAAAAAACATTTCGTTTTTTTCTCTCTTTCTGCTTGCTTGCTTGTTTATTTGATTGGTTTTTTTTTCAATAGATTAATCCTTAACTACGTTTGTCTCTTTCAAATAATATATAACGGCTATCTCTTCATTTCCCTTTTGATCCGTATCAAATTTATTATTCTCTTGTCGATAGATAAACATATTCTGCATATCATATTTATTCCAAAAGGAAAAAGAAAAGAAGAACGTTTCAAGTTAATAGCAGTTATTGAAGAAAAAAAACAAAACAAAACACAGCAGTTTGTTCGTAAAAATAAAAATCGGGTTAGAAAACAAAACATGCACCAATTGAGATCAAAATTTCGAACTGATTTTACTAAATATGCTATTAACAGCATTGTCGAGAAGGTTCTCGACACCATCAGGTAATTTATCAGCTATATGTTTTTTGAATGTCTCTTGAATAAGATCATCAGCTAGAAAACGTAGTAAATCTGGATAACGTTGTTTGATTTCGTTGAGAAATTCTTCGGGTGAATTTAATTTTAAACTTGAATTTTTTAATAGATCAACGATTTTATTAACGAAAACACGTAATTTACTTAAATAATTGCTTCCACAAACGACTTTATATAGAGGATGTAATTGAGAATATTTGTCAAGAATTTTCGTACAATCATCGATATGACTCGATAATGGTTCGAGAACATCGTCTTCATTTTTAAGAACAAGAATACCGTAGGTTAAAATCAATTCGATATTTTGCATCATACGACCGATTAAACCGATTTCTTTGACTGTATTTGCAGCTGAGAGTTGAACGGCATCGGCACGAGATACATCGATATTAGCCGAACTTTTCAACACAGGTTCATTCGTATTCGGAAGAGCTTCAGCCTAGAATATAATTAAATAAAAGCAAGAACGATAAGAAGAATATTGATTTACTTGAAGAGCAATTTCTGAGCCATGTTTTTTTATAAGATTATCATCGAGTTTATTTGCTGCTTGATAGAAATGTTCGAATGATGTTAACGCCTTTTCAACGATCGGTGCTTTCGTACCGAATTTCGATATTTTTCGATGAATTTTCGTTGTCATTTCTAATGGAGCAAATCTGTCGTTTGTTGATTGTTTATCGCCTATGATAAACATTAAAAAACAAACCTCGATTTTATCTCATTAACATATTCATTCGATTAACATTACCTGTAATTGCTAATCGACCAAAAATTGAACTCAACTGTTGACCGACCTGTTCTATTAAAGCTCGTACTGTTTCGGCAATATTCTGTAGATCAGTTATATTTGCCATATTAATATCAAAATATTTGCAAAATACATCGAGTATTTGCCCGAGAAAATCAAGAACCCGACCAATGCCAAGTTCACCTAGTTTTTCATCGATTATTTGAAGAAATTGATTAAACTAAAATAAAAGTAATATAAATTCTATTCAAAAGAAAACGTTTTCATAAATTGACGTACTCGTTGAACTAACATTCCTGATCCACAACACAACATACCAATGAAACCCACGTTTAAATGTTCAGTAACTGCTTCTCGAGCTTCATTCAATTGATTTTCAATAGATTTGAGTATATCTGGACGTTCAGCAAATATGACACAAGCTAAACCTGATATCGATTCATAGATTTGAATACTTGAAAAAAATGTTTGAACCGTAGCAGGTAGTTGAGTAATTCCTGCTTGTTGAATTGTATCATAGAACTGTTTAATGGCACCAAAATGCTGTTTCATTGGACGGATATCATCGCCAGTAGCAGTCGCAGTATCAGTTGCATTGGGTAAATATTCGCATACTTTTTTCGTCCATTCACATAATTCTGTTTGACTTGGCCGTTGAAGAAACGATGTTTCAGTATTCGAATCTTGTTTAAATCGATTAAAAAACGTTTTCAATTTATCAATATTCGGCGTTTCGGGTGGATCGCCTTCAGCTTGATTTTGTCCTAAACAAGCGAGTAAATTCATCGAACGTCTTTGTTCTCTACAGTAGTATTTCTTTTCTTTTTATGGCTTATACTCGTTCTGTCTGTTTACTATTGATATAGCGTAGGTAGATACGTATGAGAACAGCATGTTTTCATTGGTCGATCAAATTCTAAAAACAGAACAAAAATATCCTTCGTTTTGTAATTCACTTGAATCGCTATGAGTCATTTAAAACGAAATCTGAAGAAGAAGAAAAACAATCGTCATCGTTTATTTTTTTTATTTTCAATAATAATAAACTCCAAATGTTGTCGCAACACAAATTAAAAATTGATTCATATAAATCGATTGTGCAAATTTGTCTGTTTGAGAATCCCAATAGGCTCGACAAAACATTTGCAGATTTTCATTGGTATCATCACAAATAAGAATTTGTACAATGAATTTATATCGTTCGTAGCCGAGTGTTTTCAATGAATCTTTGATGAGATTCGAAAGAGTTCGTGTTAAACTCGAATATTCATCGGAATTATATTGTTGATTATGAAGATTTTCATGAAGAATTTCATGCATTGACTTTTTTATTTGTTGACAATCGAATATTTTCTTTGGTAAACTGACATTCTCCTGTTCGTCTGTCATTTTATTTTCATAGAAATTAATTTGAAAATATCGAAGAAAAAAAAACGAATTAGCGCTGAAAATCAGAATTATTAATAAAAAAAAAACCAAACCAAAACAAACAATGAAGTATTTTTTTGACGAAGAAAATTCAAGTTGATGTTAAATCATAATGACGTGAATAAAGACGTTCAATAGGATTAGCTTTTGTACGTATGGACGGAGCTGAAAGTAGAGTTATGCACGATCCAATTGTTGTTAAAAAGATGAAAACTATCAAACAACAACGATCGATCACAAGTGCAATAAAACGCCAACCTTCTCTTTCCTAAAATAACAAAAAAAAGTAATTTTTCATTTTTTTTCTTCTCGAAATATTCAAAAAACAAACAAGATCATCGTTTTGTGCTTCACGTTGTGTTTCACTGATATACCGAATATCTCGAATAGCTTGTTGAATGACCGGTGGATATCGTTCAATAGAAACCGATTTCAAATAATTATTCAATCGATAAATATTCGGATCGGTTTCTGTTAACAAGGAATTTTCTTCGAGATCGTTTTGTTTCGAACGTAGAATTGCATCGGCTATGTAGGGTTTTGACATGAAAATAAACGGCGGTATGATTTCAAAGAACCAACGTTTCACCCAATCGGGCATATGATGTGTATTCGGATGACGCCAATGAATATTTAATGTTATAATTGTTAATAAAATTGAAACGTTGACTAAAACTAATGTAAATAGAAGATAGGTACCGAGCAAAGAAAGTTTTAATGATGTTGGAGGAATAAGATCAATAAGAAGAAGATAAAAAACTTGAAGTGCGACAAAAATCGAAATGGATAATGTTAATTTTTCACCACAATCACCTAGAAAACCGAGAAATCATTTTGATTGAAAGAATACAATCAAGTTTTACTTGGTAAATAAAATACAAGAATGGTTAAAAATGCAATGTTAACACACGGAACAACAAGATTAACCATATAAAAAAGTGGTTTTCGTCGAATAAGTAATTTAAATGTGACATCAAAATATGGATCATCTTTACAGCAATCATACAAAAGGACGTTTCGTTTAGCAGGCTAAAAAAAAGCATTCAGATATTTATATAAACTATTAAAATTAGCTCAAATGTGTCTGCAATTTCGATACGTATGTATAATATATCATCTTACACATGAGAGCTAAGAAAAACATATGTAATCATCTTAACGATAGGAAATTCTATCCAAACAAAATCTGATCGTTTGACTGGAAACTTCAATAAGAATAGTAATTAGAATAAATATATGTACTGCGTATATACATTTAACTGTTTGAAAGAAAATCGATTTATAGTTTCCAATGATATTTATGTAAAAATGAACTTAGTAGACAAGCGAGACTTACTCATTGTCTATCAAATGTTAATCCTGGACAAAAAAAATAATGTTTATGATGATAGATTTGACAGATGGACGATTACTTCTCGTTAAGTGCTTGTCGTCTTTCGTTTTATCTTTTAGCGTCTTCGATGAAATAAATATCTAGTTCTATGAAAACTTATCCTGATCGGACACAAAATTTATCAATAAACTTAAGAGAATTCAGTTAGTTCGATATGTATCTCGTGAGATTGAAGTCAAGATAAAACGTGTTGTTTTTTTGTTCGACTAACTTACAGCTCCGATTATGTCCCATTCTATGGATGGATAATAATCTGTTAGATCAACGCCAACACTAACATCGTCTTGACCAGATTTATGTTTCAAATCAACCTTAAAATCATAAGAAAAAACAAAGAACGAAACAATCGAAAATAAATTTCATTAAAATTATTCAATACCAAATTTCCATTATGTGACCATGTACCGAATTTCAATGAACATGATTGTTCATCGAATGGATAATGTTCAATATCAATAGAACAATAAGATTTGTATATAACAGGAGGATTCCATTTGATTGTTCCATTCCAAAACTATCGAAATACAAAATCAAATTGCCAACATTTTTTTTTGTTCTTTTCTCTTACCACATGGGCTTTTGTAATTGTATTAACTTCATAGGTTCCATCGGCATTATTATATAGAACAATATCAGGTACCCAAATATCAGATGAAGGAATTTCAACAACATCGATGCCGCCATATTGACTCGGTATCCATGTTAATTTGTAATCACTCCATTCCTAAACAATATTATTTCAAATTGTGTGTGTGTGTGTGTTTTTTTTATTGTTTATTGATCTGTTACATGTTCGAGCCAAACATTTGTCGTCATAATTTGATTTCTTTCATCAATATCAGATAATTGAGATAATTTTAAGCCCAATGTAACATTAACTGTTTGATTTATTGATTGTACGGGTAGAACATTTTTATTATAATCTTTCATTAATTCATGTAACAGACGTTTAGCTTCGATATTTGCTTGAACTTCTGAAGTAAAAACAAACAAGAAATCGAATTAGGATTTCATTTTAAATTAACCTTACCGAATTGAATTAAACTAAACAAACTAATAATTATCATCGACCAAAAGAGCATCATGGTAGTTTTTTTATATCCATGTATAAGCAAATAACAGTATAACTGACACGAAGTTTATGATTACCATACCAATAGTCGATGCGATGAAAGACAAACTACACTTTGACGATGACATTCTGTTTATGTCTTAGATTTTGTTGGACAATAAATGACGATCGATAGCGAGATGTCAGCAATATTCAAGTAAGAAAACGACGACAAAATGGCATCTGGTCGAAGTTATCAAAGAAGAAAAAGAAAAAGAAAAGAAAGATAAACTAGCAAACGATCAACATTTTTTATCATTAATTTTTCGAGCAAAAAAAAATCGAGACATGTTACACTAAATGAATCAAGGTGAAATTGATAATAAGAACAAAATAGGGGGAAAAAAGAGAAAATTACGACGATGTTGTTTAACTTGTGTGAGATAATATGTTTTCATTGTTAAGAATGTTTTACCCTCTTCTCCCCTACTTACTCAATTAGACGAGAGAGGAGTTAAGTTTGTCGGAATTAAGATGATAGTCAAATGTTATATATTACATATGTATATGTATGCACCCGATTGACTAATAAGGAAGATGAAGCATGCATTCTTTTTCCTATGTTTCCCAGGAGAGAGAGAGAGAAGAATCAATCGGAAACGTCAAATCAACAGTAGCAAAGATGAGAAAAAATGGTTCGTCTGTTGTGCTATTATTACAGAAACGAAAGAGAAGAAAAAGAAATCTCGATAAAAGACAAGAAGAATAGGATGATGATGATGATGATCAAGAAAAAGAAAAAGAAAAAGGAAAAGGAAAACAGAGTTAACCTAAGGAGTATAGTATACATTCTATGTGCTAAGTTCTTTTTTCCCCTTGTCGTTTTTTTTTCTTTCTTCTTTTTTTTCCGCATTCATTCGATCATGTCTCATGGCAAGTAACCGTCTAAATGATGTTGCTGAAGATGTAGACAGATGATGACATAAGAGTATGCTAATGGCAAGCAAAGAATTCCAGTAAAAATAATAAGCATATTAGATTTTGTTTTTATATTCATTTGGGAAATAATAAAGACACAGAAGACAACAATGACGACGACGAAGAAGAAGAAGAAGAAAATCTATCGAAGATGTATATTTGTAAATCAATGTTTTTAACGAATATAATTTTCGACAACAACATTTTGAAAAATTTTCTTTCGAAAATTTTCTTTTCTCGGTGTGTTTTGAGATTTATGATTACAATCAGTTCCACGAGAGAATACGCACGTTGGTGTATGATCATAATATGAATAGAGAAGTCCATGAGTTGAACTTGCTTGACCAAACGAATAGGGATCAGCAAATAGAAGACGACTACGAGCAACTGAGAGAGCTCGATCGTATGCCTTACGAAATATATCAGCATCAACTGGACCACCATGACGAAATTGTCGTTTAGTTGCTTGAAGACGAGAATTCGGTGGTGTTACAAGTTTAAGAATTGGAGTAGACAATTTTGATGAATCATTAGAAGATGATTGTAATGGTAGTAAAGTTGTTTGATGAATACGAACAGATGGTGATGAAATAACTTTCTGTCTATAGTTACTTTCTGTTTCAATGGGTGGTAAAACAACGACTGATGTCGAAGGTTTAGCTGTTGATGTTGTTTGGACAAGATTTTCGATATATTTTCCTTTGATATTATTATCTTTTGGCTGTAATTGTGGTACTGATGATGACATTATTGATTGAGTATGTTTCTGAGCAGTTGACGGTCCTCTTGATGTTGCCTTAGCAAAAAATTGTTCAGTATTTTCTCGAAGAAATTTCGGTATTCCTTCTTGTCCATGTGTCAAACTAATTCGATGTACGGGTGGCGTTTTACGTTTACGAAGACCACGAGTCATCAATGATTATAGACACGTCGATGAAAGAACAATAGCAACAATGACAAAAAGAAAGAATGAAAACCTACACGAATAAGACATTCGTTTCTAATTCCATTAATGTTTTTAACAAAAAAAAAGCAAAAGTTCATTTCAATCTATTTTAATGTCGTTTCGATTTTGTCATGCGTCTCGTTTTTTTTCTCTCTTCTTCTCAAATTAGGAAAAATTCAACTAGTTAATCAACAACAATCCGGTCAAGTCTTTCGTCGAAAATAATCGCAATCGTATTTGTTTGATTTTGGAGAAGAAAAATTCAGATCTTAGCTTTGTTCTTTGTAAAAATCTATATCAATTCAACCAAAAAACAAGATTTTTCGGATTTTTTTTTCGATAGCAATAAAATGATTGCTTTACAAGAAAAAAAAACAGCACATTTGAAGATCATCTAATTGACATTCGCTTTGGAAAACACGAAAGAGAAACAAGAAAAAACAATGTTTTGACCAAAACAAAAATACACTAAAGAGAAAGTGCTGATAAAGATATAAAAATGAAGACAAAAAAAAAGATAATCCACAACTACGAAGAAAAAAAAGTTAAAAGATAAGAAAATGTTAATGATTTATTTATTTTTAATTAAATTTTTTCTTTCGATGGTATCCATGCATATTGAACCGATTCTTCACGGTCTATTATTTCACATATACGACTGTAAACATCAGCTAATGTCTCTTCTTGGATTGTAACTAAAAGAATAGATATTTGGTATAGAAACTATTCGTTTCGTTGAAAATTCGTTCTACTTGTAAAAAAATCACCAAATTGCTGTTCGATTTTAGTTGCCTTATCGAACATTTGTTGAGCACGTTGTTCATCGGCATCTTGACCCATATTATCTCTGAATAGAAATCGAATAGATTTAGTTTTTATTGAAATTTGACTGAAAATCATTCGTACAAAATCCATTTAACATCCCGAGGTTTAACATAGATCACAATGGGATATAATCCAGCATTCATTAAACGTCGAATAGCATGTCCACTAACATCCAAAATACAATGTTTTGACTAGGGAAAAGAAAAATGTTTTTTTTTTTATTTTGATTTTTAGTAATAATCAATTTACAGAATTGGCAACTTCTCGGACGGCATTGACGCTGGTACCATACAGATTACCTCCGTATTCTCCGGCTTCGATAAATAGATAATTGTGAATATCTTCTTCCATTTGTTCACGTGTTGGAACAAAATGATATTCTCTTCCTTCGGCTTCATTATCTCGTTTGGGTCGACTTGTATCTAAATAGATGCGTATATTTATTGTTGAAATTGCTTTCAAACTTTCGATTCAAACAAACAAACATACGTGGTACACAATTAGCAAATCGGTCAGGTTCATCATTTAAAAGTTGATCATTGAGAAGTTCTTTGAATGGACCGAAAATGATCAATGGTCGTTCGTAAGTAACTATTGAAAAGATTTTAGTTCGATTTCTTCGTAGATATTTTTATTTACTTTCATGTCGAACAACTAATTCATACGATAGGACAGGCTCGAGATTTTCTGGTTCGACTTCGGAATCTTCACCTGATTGTGCATCTTTCTTGTCTCCAGTTTTACTAAATATATTGAGTTTCTTCTTCTTCTTCTTCTTGTCTCGTTCAAGAGTACTGCTCTACAAAGATTGTAGAGAAAAAAAACAGACAAGACTGTCCGTTTGATTATATCTTATCTAGAAATCATACTCGACTACTGTTGCCTGGATTGAAATTAACTCGTTTTTGTCTTGCACGTTCTTTTTTCTCGATACGTGATTTTGCTGGAATATTACATAATTCTTCTTTGTCGAGTCCATCAGTGACACGTTTCGCTTTCCACCAGTAATCATCAGCAGAATTTGTTACAAGAAATATATCTCCAGCATGAAATTCAATGCCATTACCACCAGGAAAATTCGCATCATGTACCGGATTATAATCAAATTGTGCTCGAACATAGAATTCTCGTTTCTCCGATGTTTTCAAACTACCCTTACTGCCAGTTATATCACGAGACATTTGTCTGCTTTGATCATTTCGACTGAAATCTAAACATACACGAATACGCTCGTCTCACGTTTGTTCTTTATCAATAAAATATCAACCTTTATTTTTATGAATAACAATCAAATTCGCTGTTTCACCACAATTTTTCAGCACCGCTGCAGCCTCATCATGAGATGCTGCACGTAAATCTTTATCGTTCACAGATAAAATTTGGTCACCTCGACGTAATTCGCCGGACTTAGCTGCTGGACTATTAGGTGGTATAAATGATACATAAATTCCGGGATCTTTGTCATCATAAATTATATTGAAACCGAAACCATTTGGACCACGTCGAAGTGTAACTTGATGTTCCCTACAATAAAACAACATTTTTGCAATCTGTTCTTTGCGAAGAAAACACTGGTCGCATTCAGGCAGATTCTCTTTTTTCTGCAAGTGACAGATTTTGATCTCATTTACCCTAATGCATCGCCTTGCTCGTCTTGACTCGGCGAACGATATCCATTTGACTGATTACTTATTACAGCTGGTTTTTGTGTGTAACTTGGATGTTTGCTCGGATGACCAACTATTAACGTTATTTTTGAACCTTCACTGCAAGCTTGACGAATCGCTTCGACAGCATGTTTATGTTCAATAAATTCGAGATCATAACCATTTACCTTTGGAACACAAAAACAAAGGCACAATCAATCGACATTTTATTTTAAAACAATCTTTCGTCATACGGCTGATTGAACGTGTAATAAACGATCGCCAACTAATAAACGTCCGTTTTTAGCCGCGATACCATTGGGAATAATACTTGTTATGAAAATTCCGTGATCACTGAAAATATTTTCGATGATTGAGTTATAGAATTAAAGAGACAATGAAATTTGTTAACAAACCCTTTGACATGTTCGTGAGTTATTCCACCAGCTATCGAAAAGCCAAGATGTTCACTTTCGGTTTTTTCTAGTTCGATT
>Ga0209952_1000728_pt1 | contig 35723 bp, 32 predicted proteins | sample ThiBiot_750_biof_2_FD_183951 | JGI IMG/M metagenome (GOLD analysis project Ga0209952, IMG submission 183951) | Wastewater bioreactor microbial communities from Cape Town, South Africa - Thiocy_cont_750_biof (SPAdes) | ecosystem: Engineered > Bioreactor > Thiocyanate-remediating >...
ATTTCGACCCTGCAAGGGCGAATCGCTGGCCTGCGCCTGGTTCGGTTCGTGGATCGCAGAGAGGTGAAGCCGGAAGGCGGTGGTCTATTCTCGTCAGCACATTCTCCGCTTGAGGTTCCATCCGGAGCGGGCCGTCTGGCTATCGGTGTTCTCGAAACGTCGAATGTGAGAGAGGCGGACGAGATGAGCCGGCTGATTGCAGCGTCAAATGCTTATGAAACATTGGCGAAATCCGTGTTCAAGTCTGAGTCGCCGGATGAACTTCGCAAACTCGCAGGCGAGGATTGACGCATAAGGTGGGACAATTTCGCAAATCGGGCCGACCTGGATCACTCCAAGACACAAATTAGAACTTTTTTGTCCCTTATATGCGCCTATGCCGAGAAAAACTTGGCATTATACATTGAAAGGAGAGGGTGTTGATGAGTCTTTGGAGACTGAGGATTCTTACCGTGGCTGTTTTGACGGTCGGAGCGGCGTTTTGTCTTGGTGGCAAGGCATCCGCCGCACCGCTGATGACCGGTACAGTTGCTGTCCCCGCAAATGCCGCTCCATTCGTCGAGCAGGCTCAGTATCACCAGAACCGATCTCGCCATTACCGCCCAAGATTCTATACTCCGCACCGCCCAAGGTTCTACACTCCGCCCAGATCCTACGTTCCTCGCGGTCGCCATTATACACCTCGATATGGGGCGCCCCGCAGCCACGCGCCGCGCCGCGGCCATTAGCGTTAAGTCGCGCAGAGCCCCGCTTCGGCGGGGTTCTCTTACTTCTGCGGGAGCGCTCGTTCTTGATGCCGTTGTTCAAGTTCGCGACAATTCGGTTGTACTTCATTACCGATTGGACGGAAATGAATCACAAACGGGACAGCTCCAAACACGCAGGGTCCCTGAATATCTCAATCCCAGCGACGGTTTTTGATCTCGATGCAAACGTCTGAATTTAGCTGTTGCCTTCGTTTGGCGCGGAGGATTGGATCATGCTTTTCAGAGGTGCCAGAGAGCGGAGGGTCGCGAAGGTCACCACGCTCAGGATCACGGCAATATCATAAAGGCCATAGCCAACCGCTCCTCCAAGCGCTCCAGTTGCCCACAAGCTTGCTGCGGTCGCTGTGCCGGAAGCGTGGTCCCCACGCTTGAGAATGGCCCCTCCCCCGATGAATCCGACGCCGGTGAGCAGTCCTTCGATAATGCGGGCTTGCCCGATTGAAGTCTCTCCCAGAACCCGGATGGCGACCAACACGAATCCGCAGGCTGCAATCGCAACAAGCGGAAACGTCCGCAGGCCAGCACTGCGCTCCTGGCCTTCGCGGTCCCACCCGATCGGGAGCGCTAAAATGTAAGCAATCGCCAAGTCGACCAAGTGGGAGCCCATTTCCATCCAGTTCAGGGCTGCAAATCTCATTGTCGTCTTCTCCTCCATTGCCAAGGGATAGTCGGAATGATGATGCCCACCCTGGGGGCTAATTAACGCTGTTCCATAACCTGCGGGACTTGCATTTTAATCTTCATTTCTGCCAGCGAGTAGGTCGAGCTCGGATGCGGATCACGCAGGCGGGAAACATTAACAATTGGCGGCGGTTACACTTGGTCGATACCTCCAGCCAAGTTTGCAGTTCATTTTCAATTGCAGGCAGTAGCTTTTGTTCAGCGAAGGCGGGCCGGACCAAATTCACGCGAGACGGGTGTGCTGGACGCCGGCAAAAATGCCGGCAGCACGTTGGGGTAAGGAGGTTGGCGTGGCGCGCGACACCTTGAAGTCCACCGGCATCGTCGATCAGGGGTCACCCTGCTGCGGATCATCCTGAAACCAGCTGCTGTTCTGTTTTGCATGCTTGGTGCGCTCGCAATCGTTTTGCTGCCAAAGATGCTCTCGATGCTAAGCGGGGCATACACAGGAGAGGCCGCCATTCCAGTGAGCAGAGAACGGAGGGGAACCGGGCGGAGAAAACGCCGTTCTCTTATTGGAGACAGCTGAGTTTGGTAGCCAGTATTCGTGGGACAACTCATAGCGGGCACGGAGACATCATCCCGAGGGTGCCTATTGAATTATCTGTCAGGAGGTTCAAATGCGGAAACTTCTTATCATCGGCGCAAGTGCCGTCTCAGCGTGGCTTTTCTACGCCAATTCGGCAAACGCGCTACCCGTCGCTCCTCAAGCCAAGGTCGGAAGCGTGTTCATCGGAGAAGATTTAGTCCAGCAGGTTCATTCGCGCCGATACAGTCACCGACACCATGCCCATCGCCGCTATCGGGGCTACCCGATCCGCCCTTATCCCTATGCCCTGTACTCCTACCCCGTTTACACGCCGTTCTATTTCGGCCATCCCTTGGGAGGGCACCACTTCGGTGGCCACCACTTCGGTGGCCATCACTTCGGTGGCCATCACTTCGGAGGCCATCACTTTGGAGGTCATGGGGGACATCACGGGCACCATTAGTATCACCGTGTTACAAGCTCTTTGTGTGATTCATCGACAGGTCGAGGAGTCTTGCGCTCGGACATCGAGGCGATCAAGGCGCTCTCGGCGCCGCTCGACAATCAAACCGAGGCCACGCCCGCGGTATGGAGACTCAGCGCTCCCCCAGATCCGCTACGTGCCTCTTTCGGAGCTCGCGCAGATCGACTTGGCTCCTGAACCAAACCAAATCAGTCGCGAACAAGGCAAACGCCGCATCGTCGTCACCGCCAACGTGCGCGGGCGTGATCTCGACTCGTTTGTGGCGGACGCACAGCAGGAGCATTCGCGCGATATCATCGGCGTACCGCCTTGGGCGACGCCATCCTGAACCGTCTCCCAGAGGCTGAAGTTCGACATGATAAACCTCTCGGAGAGAACAAATATGCAGCTAAGCCGTTACGCAAGGCTGCCCACTTTGTTCCATATCCGACGAGACTCGGGTTGCTCGGACTTGAATGGCATATTCGGATATTGGTGCGCACAGTCCAAGACCCTTAAGTCCTGTTTTCCCGGGCGGTCTCCTTCAACGGCGCGCATCGCCGCATCGATTGCTATGAACACGCGATCAAATTTTTCGGAACCTTACTGGTGCGCGTCCCCCATTTCCGGAAGGTTGCGGCGGGACGATTGCGCTTTCGAAAATTAATGATCATAAGCTGTAATCATGGTATGCTTGAATTTCTTCTGCTGGAGGAAGACGATTGTCGGGAATATTCGTCATTCGGCCTCAGCTCAGCGCCACAATTCTTTTTGCGATCGGCGCATCAATCTTGCCGTGCCATGCGACCCTCGCTGGACCCTGCGCCAAGGAGATTGCAGAACTGGAATCTGCAATGAACGCGTTAGCCGCGAACAAGGAGTTCGGTACGGGACATCAGTCACGCGCCGCTACTTTGCATCGTCAGCCGACGCCGGACTCGGTCGCCCAAGGGAAAGAGCAGGCCGCTGCCGACGAGCGGCACGACCGCGCGCTATTGAATCGTGCCCGCACCTTGGATGAGCAAGGCGATGCAGCGGGTTGTAAAGAGGTCCTAGCGAAAGTGCGCCGCGGGGAATTATCACGTTGAGATGGCGGAGGCTTCGAGCTTGCCCGAGCCACCGTAAGCATTCAAATCTAAGCAGATGACCTCATTTCCAGCTTGGCTCAAAAATTCATCTGCATCTCGAGTTTTTTCAGCTGAAATTCTGAGTAAACGCTGTATTGCGCGTCTACCGAAATCAACCTTTCCGTCAACAGATTGTCCGCGTCGAAAGAGCGGAGCCTCTCCGGGTCAGACTTTGCTGACGCAATTCTGGTGCATTTCATTCATAGAGCCGATTACTCTTACTGAGTGACAAGGTCGCACACGTAGAGTTTGAAACTCAAATTGAAGAAGTTCAGATTTTGCATGCGGACGGCCAAATGGATCTCGCGTGCGTGGAGAAATGGGCGCTTTGCGGCTTATGTAGAAGGGCTGGCGAATGCAATTGGTTATGCGGACCGGACTGCGCCGCTGCGAACTTATTGCCCCGGTTTCATGCTGCCTGGCGAGCGTGAGAGCGTAGAACCGCGCTGTCGGCGACGGAGCTTCGCACGAACGGTGGTTGGGGATCCGAACCGCTTATGAATCGCGGTGGTTTGTCTCGAGGAAATGCTACGCATGACGGACATTGCCGAGTCCGTCGGGTTCTCTGCGGCGTTGGTCAGTCGTACGCATGACGATCGCGCGCGGTGCGTGATCGAGGACATGGTCGGCCACGTAGAAGACAATACAGCCGCTCTGGAGAAAAAATAACGGACGTCAAACTCGCCGGAAAAAGAAGTAAGCTGTAAGTCGCGGTTGGCGTATCTCAATATTCTGCACGCGCGAATGCGAATGCGGCCAATTGCATAGCCACCGGACGGTTACAGGAATGGAACAATCTTCGTCCAAGCAAGGTTCACGACCAAGGGCGGACCCGATCCAGACATGAGCGCTCCGACATGCCCATAATCCCCAAGTCACCAGTCATCCGCTCCATATTTGGGCACTTGTATCTGCTCGTATTCAAACGGGCCTACCGAATGACGATCCGCATGGGCGATTGGTGGGAACCGCTCCTACGAGAAGCCTCGCCCGCTTCAGGTGAGCGCATCCTGGAGGTGAGCGTTCAAGGCTGCAAAGCATGTTCGACACTTGCGCGAGCGTATCCCGCAGTCCGCTTTTTCTCCCTGCGGCCTCGGGGCTCGAAAAAGACCGAACTCGAAAGCTTGAGCAATCTCGAATTTTTGCAGGGTAATCAGCATGGCATCGACTGTCGTGCTGTGGCATTCGATAAAGTGATATGTTCGCTTGCGCTGCATCCTTTGTTGCCAAGCGACAAATTGGCTCTCCTCAAAGAGATGAAGCGAATATTGCGGCATGGCGGCATGTTGTATCTTGCTGATTTCGATCAGCCTTCGCGACCAGGGGAAATGCGTGTGCTTCGGGGCACGGGTCACATGTTCGGCTCGGAAACGGCGAAGCACCATCTCGACGGCACCTGGTTGGAGTTGATCAAACAGGCGGGATTCGTCAGTGTGCGTCGTGCGACGACCTATTCCGAGATAGGCTGCCGCATTGCCGTGGTTCGGGCGCGTCGCGCTTGAGTGTTAAGTATTGTTTGATGCAGGCTCATCAGCCTCATCAGGCTCATCAGGCGAGTTTCGCCGACGGCATCGCTGGTCAAGCAAATCAAACTCTCCGCTGCCGCCGGGAGGGGGCTGGCGACGATACTCGACAAAAGGGTCTCCCTATATGACGTCGCGTTCGTTGCAGCGCGACAGCAGGAGGACCAATGGAGAGAAGAAGTTCCACCGTTAGGCGGCAATGTGATAGTATTACCCAGGAAACTTTGCTAAGCGGAGCAAATGGAGCGCCCAGTCGATCAGAAGCCCCCGAAATCACTAGCGCTGTGCCTTCACAGGGCATGGGTCGCCTGCCTTGTGATTGCCTATCTGTTCGTCGGTTTGGGCCATGTCGCTTTTTGCACAGAGGGAGCGATCGCCGCGACTGTAGCTTCGGAGATGGGCGCGGCCCCGAGCGACGGCTCGGATAACGGCGATGCGACGAAAGCCCCCGCCCTTGCGGAACACTGCCCTGTTTGTACGCCGGTCGTGATGCCGACGACCGTGCCCGTGGCCTCGCCAATGGAGCATCCGGTCAAGATCGCCTTCGTTGCGCCTCGACGCTTGCTTGAGGAGCATCCCAAGCTCGATACGCCGCCCCCCAAACACCTGACCTGAAGACCGTCATCACGCGCGGCTTACCGTGCGTCGTCTTTACGCGTTTCAGGTTGAGCTTATGCATCGATTCAATGGGGCCGTGCGAGTTGCCTGCGCATGGCTTGTCCTCACAATTCCGGCGGTGGCGGCTGAACGGTCGCGACCGATTTCGTTACCGCAAGCCTTGCAACGGGCCTTGGCCGCCAATCCGCGCCTCACTGCCGCCGAGCGGGACGTCGGCATCGCCGGCGGATTGCGGATTCAGTCGGGGGCGTTACCCAATCCGGAAGCCTCGTTCGAGCTGGACAACGCACTTGGGTCAGGGCCGTACAAGGGAACACGTTCGGCCGAAACCAATCTCCAACTCAGTCAGTTGGTCGAACTCGGCGGCAAGCGCGAAGCCCGCATGGCCGCAGGCGAGGCGGGCGTCGGTTCCGCGGTGTGGCAGCGGCGGGCAACACGCCTGGAGGTGCTGTCCGAGACCGCGATCGCCTTTATCACCATCATCAGCTCGCAACGCCGGATTGAAATCTTCGACGAACAGATCAAGAGCTTCGACCAGCTAATTCCCCAACTGCAAAAGCGCGTCGAGGAAGGCGCGTCATCGCCCGCGGAAACCGAACGTGCCCAGGTGGCGGCCGACCTGTTCCGAGTCGAGCGGGAGCGGGCCAAGACGCAGTTGGCGACCGCCCGGCGGGATCTCGCCATTCTGATGGGCGAAAGTATCCCCCATTTCGGCAAAGCGATCGGTAAACTGGCGCTGGTCGGACAGCCGCCGTCGTTCCGATCGGTGGTCCAGGCCATCGAAGCCAATCCGCAATTGATGCGCTGGACCGCCGTGACGGCGCAGCGCAACGCCGAATTGCTGATCGCGCGCTTGAAAGCCGTTCCAGACGTCCGTCTGTCTGCGGGATGGCGTCACTATCAGGACACCAATGATAACGCGGTACGGCTGGGGATATCGATTCCACTGCCCGTGTTCGACCAGAACAGAGGCAACATCATCGCGGCCCAGGAAAGCCTCGCCAAAACCGCAGCCGAGCGGTCCATCAACAAGCTGGTTCTCATCAGCATCGCCGGACGAGCTTACGACACGATCAACGGGGCACTGGCGGAAATCAAACTGCTGCGCTCCTCGGTCATTCCGAAAGCCCGCAGCGCCGCCGCAACCATCGAGAGCGGCTATGCGCAAGGCCGCTTCACCCTGCTGGAGCTGCTCGACGTGAAGGGCTCGGTCCTACAAGCCCTGCTGCGCGAGCAGGAAGCGCTGCAAAACTTCCATATCGCCGTCGCGACCATCGAAGGTCTCGTCGGCAATCCGTTCTCGCTTACCCATCAGAGTTCAAGATGATCAAGGCATTCGCCCGCTACTTCGTATTTCTCCTGGTCGCCGCCGGACTTGTCTATGGCGGCTATCGGCTATTGAAGCCCCCCACATCAACGCCGACGCCAACCGAAGCTGCGGAAAGCGAGCACTCCGACAGCGTAGCCCTCAGCGACGCCAAAGTTGAGGCGTCGGGCATCGAGCTTGCAAAGGCATCTCCGGGTGTGTTGCGCGGCAGCATGTTCTTGAATGGCATCGTGCAACCTAACCAGGAATTGCTGGTGCAGGTGACGCCGCGATTTCCCGGCATCGTTCGCGATGTGCGCAAGCGCATCGGTGACAAGGTCCAGAAGGGCGACGTTCTCGCGGTCATCGAGAGCAATCAAAGCCTGACGCCTTACGAATTGAAGGCGTCGCTCGCGGGAACGGTGATCAATCGTCAGATCACGTTGGGTGAATACGCCTCCGAGCAGAAGCCAGCGTTCGTCGTTGCGGACCTGTCGACGGTGTGGGTCGATTTTTCGGTGTATCGGCGCGACCTGAACCGGGTCAGCGTTGGCGACGAGGTGTTGATCGATCCGGCCGACGGCGGGCCACCGATCGACGCCAAGGTTTCCTATCTGTCCCCGGTCGGCAGCAGCGATACGCAGAGCGCCATTGCCCGAGCCGTAGTCCCGAACACCGGACAGCGCCTGCGTCCGGGTCTCTTCGTCACCGGACGATTGACGCTGTCGGCGAAGAAGGTCGGCGTCGCGGTCAAATCGTCGGCGCTTCAGACCGTCGAGAACCGCACGGTGGTGTTCGTGCGCAACGGCGACAAGTTCGAGGCGCGGAACGTCGAAGTCGGCCAACGCGATCCACAGCTCGTCGAGATCACGTCCGGCGTCCTCGAGGGCGACCTCTACGCGGCGCAGAACAGCTTCATCGTGAAGGCGGAAATGACCAAGGGAGCGGGCGGCGATGAACACTGACAACGGAATGATTTTGATCACCGCATTGATCAGGCCCCATATGGAAGGCCACGTCGTCCGCGCGCTTCACGATCTGGCGGATTTCCCCGGCTTCACCTTCGACGAGGTTCGCGGTCAGGGCCGCGGGCGAGGGCAGGGCGGCGCTTACGTCGTGAGCGACGAGGACATCACCTATCACCAATATCTTGAATTGAGGCTGGTGTGCCCGATGGATCAGGCTGACGAGATTTGCCGCCGGATCGAGGCGGCGGCCTGGACCGGGCGAAAGGGCGACGGTGTGGTCTACACGATGCCGGTCAACACCTTCGCCCGGATCAGGGAAGCGGGAGCAAAGGAGCACCGCAATGATTGATGCGATCCTTTCATTTTCCATTCGGCAGCGGTGGCTGGTGATGATCGGCGTCGTGCTGATGGCCGCGTTCGGCGCATGGAATTTCACCCGGCTCCCGATCGACGCCGTTCCGGACATCACCAACGTTCAGGTCCAGATCAACAGCAGCGCGCCCGGCTATTCGCCGCTCGAAGTCGAACAGCGGATCACGTTTCCGATCGAGCTTGCCATGGGCGGTCTGCCGCATCTTGAGAGTACGCGCTCGCAGTCCCGCTACGGCTTGAGTCAGGTGACCATCATCTTCAAGGACGGCACCGATATCTATTTCGCACGCCAGCTGGTCAACGAACGGATTCAGCAGGCCAAGGACCAGCTTCCCGCGGGTGTCGAGACGGCGATGGGACCGATCTCGACCGGTCTCGGGGAAATCTACCTGTTCACGGTAGAGGCCAAGCCGGGCGCGCGCAAGGCCGGAGGCGGGGAGTACACCCCAAGCGACCTGCGGACCATCCAGGACTGGATCATCAAGCCGCAATTGCGCAACGTGCCGGGCGTCATCGAAGTCAACACCATCGGCGGTTTCGAACGGCAGTTCCAGGTGCTGCCGGATCCGGCGCAGTTGATGGCGTACAAGCTCAATTTTCGCGATGTAATGACGGCGCTGGCTGCGAACAACGCCAACGTCGGCGCCGGCTACATCGAGCGCAACGGCGAGCAGTACCTGGTTCGCACGCCCGGTCAGGTGGCCAACGTCGAGGAAATCAAGGAGATCGTCATCGGGTCGCATAATGGTGTGCCCATCCGGATCTCCGACGTCGCCGACGTCACCGAAGGCAAGGATTTGCGAACGGGCGCGGCTACCATCAATGGCAAGGAAACCGTACTCGGCACCGCCATGCTGCTGATCGGCGAGAACAGTCGCGCCGTCGCGCAAAGCGTGGCCGCCAAGCTCAAGGAAATCGGCAAGTCATTGCCGGACGGCGTGATCGCGCACACGGTCTACGACCGCACCCACCTGGTCGAGGCGACGGTCGCGACCGTCGAAAAGAACCTCGTCGAAGGCGCCTTGCTGGTGATCGTGATCCTGTTCCTGATCCTCGGGAACTTCAAAGCGGCGATCGCCACGGCCTGCGTCATACCGCTCGCCATGCTGTTCACCATCACGGGCATGGTGGAGAACAAGGTCAGCGCCAACCTGATGAGCCTCGGCGCGATCGACTTCGGCATCATCATTGATGGGGCCGTCATCATCGTCGAAAACTGCCTGAGATTGCTGGCGGTCGAGCAGCATCGTCTGGGCCGCCTGCTCAGTCGCGAAGAGCGTTTCGAGACCATTCTCGCGGGCTCGCGCGAAGTGATCGGCCCCAGCCTGTTCGGAACGTTGATCATCGCCGTGGTCTATCTGCCGATCCTGACGCTGACTGGTGTGGAAGGAAAGATGTTCACGCCGATGGCGCTGACCGTCCTGATGGCGCTGACTGGGGCTGCCATCCTGTCGATGACGTTCGTGCCCGCCGCCGTGGCGCTGTTGGTGACGGGCAAGGTATCGGAACACGAGAACTGGTTCATGCGCGGCGCGCGCCATGCCTATACGCCGCTGCTCAACGCGTCGATCCGCAACCGCTTCGGTGTCGCGGCGATCGCCGCGTTGTTCGTGGTGGTCTGCGGCATCGCGGCCACGCGCATGGGCTTTGAATTTATTCCGAGCCTCGACGAAGGCGATGTCGCCCTGCAAGCCATCCGGATTCCGGGCACGAGCCTGACCCAATCGCTCGAAATGCAGGCGATGCTTGAGAAACGGCTGCTCAAGATTCCGGAGGTCAAGGAGGCCTTCGCGCGAACCGGAACTGCGGAAGTCGCGACCGATCTGATGCCACCTTCGACCTCGGACGGCTACGTCATGCTGAAGCCGCGGAAGGAATGGCCCGACCCGGAAAAATCGAAGGCGGCCGTTGTCGCCGAGATTCAGGAAGCCGCCGAGGAAATCCCCGGCAACGTCTACGAGATCTCGCAACCGATCGAAATGCGGTTTAATGAGTTGATTTCCGGCGTGCGCAGCGACGTCGGCGTCAAGATTTTCGGGGATGACCTCGATACGCTCGTCCAATCCGCCGCCAAGGTTCAGGCCGTACTGCAGAACGTTCAGGGCGCCGCCGACGTCAAGACCGAGCAGGCGTCAGGATTGCCGGTGCTGACGGTCAAGCTTAACCGCCAAGCGTTGTCGCGTTACGGCATCAGCGTCGGCGACGTTCAGAATCTCGTCGAGATTGCGGTCGGCGGCAAGAAGTCAGGCCAGGTGTTTGAGGGCGACCGCCGGTTCGACATCGTGGTCCGCCTCCCGGAACGTCTGCGCTTGGACATCGAGGCGATCAAGGCGCTCCCGGTCCCGCTGCCACCGCTCGACAATCAGACCAAGGCCACGCCCGCGGTATGGAATAACTCCGCGCTGGCCCAGATCCGCTACGTGCCGCTTTCCGAACTTGCGCAAATCGATGTGGCGCCCGGACCGAACCAGATCAGCCGCGAACAGGGCAAACGTCGCATCGTCGTCACCGCCAACGTTCGCGGGCGCGATCTCGGTTCGTTCGTCGCCGACGCACAGCAGCAAATCGAGGCCAAGGTCAAGCTGCCGGCCGGCTACTGGATCGGATGGGGCGGCCAGTTCGAACAGCTGGTTTCGGCGACGCAGCGGTTGACCATCGTGGTGCCGATTGCCCTGCTGCTGATTTTCCTCCTGCTGTTCATGAGCCTGGGCTCGATGGCAGACGCTCTGCTCGTGTTTAGCGGGGTCCCGCTGGCCCTCACCGGCGGCATCATTGCGTTGCTGTTGCGCGGCATTCCGCTGTCGATCAGCGCGGGAATCGGTTTCATCGCGCTGTCCGGCGTTGCGGTGCTCAATGGTTTGGTGATCATCACCTTCATCGAGCGGCTGCGGCAGGAAGGTCATCGATTGATCGATGCCGTGCGCGAGGGCGCGCTCACCCGATTGCGTCCGGTGCTCATGACTGCGCTCGTTGCGTCGCTTGGGTTTGTCCCAATGGCAATCGCGACCGGAGCCGGCGCGGAAGTTCAGCGACCGCTGGCGACAGTGGTCATCGGCGGCATCATTTCGTCCACCATCCTGACCCTGCTGGTGCTCCCGGCACTCTACATCCTGTTCCGGCGCGAGGACCTCGAGAACGGAGCAGCCATGCAAGCGCACGCAGCAAATGCCACGAACGGAGGCGCGTCATAAAGCTTCCGGCGGGAAGACTGGAGCAAGCCAAATTCAAAGGAACTATCGATTTGATGCGGAGCGATCAAATGCTGCTCGAACCACGTACAATACGGAGTAGTCGTGCATCCGTAGCGCACGACGATGCATCCGTTCCAGGGCGGCAGATCTGGCGTGCGCTCTTGGGTATGGCACTGTTCTCGATTACCGCGGGCGCGATCGAAGCATCGCACGCGCAAGCTCCGAAGGCGCGGATCGTCGGTCTTGGTGCGACGACGTGCCAGCAATTCAACGACGACATCAAAGCCAATCCGGCACTTCGTCGCGACTATCTGGCGTGGGCGCAAGGGTTCATGAGCGGCATCATCCTGAGCAGGCCACCCGGTGTAGACCAAGGTCTAGACCTTGCTCCAAAAACCTTCGACCTCGTTAGCCAGCTGCATTTCCTGGAAGATCATTGTGCGCGCAATGCGTCGCTTGATTTTTCAGATGCGGTCGAAACGCTATACAAACGCCTTCGGCTGGAGGGCAAAACATAATCAGACCGGATTGCATGTTCGATTCAGGAGGCCGTGACATGAACGTCACCACACGTGCTGAGAAAGTCCGATTCCACGTAGAGGGAATGGACTGCGCCTCCTGTGCTGCAAAGATCGAAACCGCTCTGCGGCGGGTACCGGGCGTCACCGATGTCGCCGTCTCCGTCACGGGCGGCACCGTGACCGTCAGTCGCAACGACTATCGCGTCGACGACAAGCTCCGCAGTCGCATTGCGGATCTCGGCTATCGCGTAGAACCCGCCGAGAGCGGTTTCCATGACGAGGCTCAGGGCGTCTCGCCGGCGCGGCGAGACGATCCGCACGCTCACAGCCACGCCACCGGGGACGGCATTTGGTGGCGGACCCCAAAGGGTATGCTCACCTTGGCGTCCGGCATCACATTGGTCGCTGCGTTTGCAGTCGGCAAAATGGCGCCCGCCACCGAGCATTGGTCATTTCTGCTGGCGATGTCGGTGGGCCTCGTTCCCATTGCGCGTCGCGCGCTCTCCGCGGCGCGCTCCGGAACGCCATTCTCGATCGAAATGCTGATGTCGATCGCTGCGGTTGGTGCAGTGATCATCGGCGCCACCGAAGAGGCGGCAACGGTCGTCTTTCTTTTTCTGATTGGCGAATTGCTTGAGGGCGTCGCCGCCAGCCGCGCGCGCGCCAGCATCCAGGACCTGACAAAGCTTGTGCCGAAGACCGCCCGGCTCGAGGATGAGGATGGTCAGGTCCGTGAGGTGGAGGCCGACATGCTATCGGTCGGCGCAATCATCCAGGTGCGTCCCGGCGACCGGATCCCGGCCGATGGCATCATCGTATCCGGAGAGAGTTCGATCGACGAGGCGCCGGTCACCGGCGAAAGCACGCCTGTGCGGAAGAGCCGCGACGAGAGCCTGTTTGCCGGTACCGTCAACGGAGACGGACTGCTCAGGGTGCGGGTGACCGCCGCTGCGGCAGACAACACGATCGCCCGCGTTGTGAAGCTTGTCGAGGAAGCGCAAGATTCGAAGGCGCCGACCGAACGTTTCATCGACCGGTTCTCACGCTTCTATACGCCTGGGGTGGTGGCGGTTGCCGGGTTGGTCGCGGTCGGCCCTCCGTTGTTGCTCGGCGGGGATTGGAGCGGTTGGATCTACAAGGGCCTCGCCATTCTGCTGATTGGGTGTCCTTGCGCGTTGGTGATCTCGACGCCTGCTGCGATCGCCGCCAGCCTTGCCGCCGGGGCACGCCGCGGCCTCCTCATGAAGGGTGGCGCGGTCCTGGAGCAGGTCGGCAAGATCACCGTCGCCTGCTTCGACAAGACGGGCACGCTCACTGCGGGCAAACCCCAGGTGACGGACATCATTGGCTTCGACCAGAGCGAGAGAGATGTACTGCGCTTCGCCGCTGCGCTCGAGTCCGGATCAAGCCATCCGCTTGCTACTGCAATCCTGGCCAGAGCGGCGGAGCAGCAGATCCGGTTGCCGCCGACGTCGAACGCCACGGCGATCGGGGGCAAGGGCATTCAGGCCACGGTCGAGGGCATAAAGATATTTCTCGGTTCGCCGAAAGCGGTTGCTGAAGTCGCCAACGTCGCCGCCGACCAGGACGCCCGCATTTCGGCCCTCAACGACGAGGGGAAGACAGTTGCCCTGCTTGTCATCGACGACAGGATCGCCGGCGCCATAGCCATGCGCGACGAGCCCCGTCCGGACGCAAAAAGCGGTCTCAAGCTCCTGACAAATGCCGGAGTTCGGACCGTGATGCTGACCGGCGATAATCGGAGAACCGCGAACGCGATCGGCAAACAGTTGGGAATCGACGTAGAAGCGGAGCTTCTACCCGAGGACAAGCAGCGGATCGTGGGCCAGTTTAAAAAAGCCGGTTGGTCGGTCGCCAAGATTGGCGACGGCATCAACGACGCGCCAGCGCTGGCGGCAGCCGACGTCGGTATCGCGATGGGCGGCGGAACTGACGTGGCATTGGAAACCGCTGATGCAGCCGTGCTGCACGGTCGCGTCGCCGATGTGGCCGCCATGGTCGAGCTGTCAAGGCGGACCATGGTCAATATTCGGCAGAACATTGCCATCGCGCTCGGCCTTAAGGCCGTTTTCCTCGTCACCACGATTATCGGCCTGACCGGATTATGGCCCGCGATTCTCGCCGACACCGGTGCGACCGTCCTCGTTACCATGAACGCGCTTCGCCTGCTCAAGCAGGGAAAGATCTGACGGAGACGGCACGACGGAGGAGACCGAAATGGGGACCGATCAGTATCACGAACCAGCAGAAGAACTATCGCAAGAGATGCGGACGTTCGCACGTATGATTGCCTCGCTCATCGAAGAGGCGGAAGCCATTGGCTGGTACGAACAGCGGATGTCGCTTGAAAAGAACGAGGAAGCCAAAACCATCATGGCCAACGCGCAAAAGGAAGAGTTCAAGCACTTCGGCATGAATCTCGAATTCTTGCTCCGCCGCAAGGCCGACTGGCGAACTGCCCTTCAAGGTATCCTCTTTAAGGAGGGCGACATCGTTGAGCATGGCGAGCAGGCAGAAAAAAAGGCCGACTGAGGGAGGCGCAACGTGGAGGAAAAAAGGGAATCGTTACGCACGCGCGTTCTGAAAACCGGCAGCATTTCCTTCGGCGGCGCCGCGATCTCCTGCACGGTCCGAAACATCAGCGCGACCGGCGCCCTTTTGGAAGTTGAAAGTCCGCTCGGCATTCCGGAACGGTTTATTCTGGTCGTGCCAACGGACCAAATTTCCCGGCCGTGCCGCACCATCTGGAAATCCGAACGCCGCATCGGCGTCAGATTCGGACGTCCGCGCGATGCAAGTGAGGCATTATCGGGAAAGGCACCGTGATGCCCCGATTTATGCCGACGATGAGCGCGCTGCTGCTTGCTGGGTCGTTGTCCGCGACCTCGGCGGCTTATGCGCGAGGCGGTTTTGCATCGGAGAATCCATTTGCGGCCGAGCACATTGAAGCCCTTCCTCCGGAGATCCAACGCAAATTGTCGGCACGCGCCAGCGCATGCGGAAACAAGGCGGCGGCGGCACACTACTTCTCGGTCACCATCGGCGCGAACGGGGAGCAATTCCTCTCGCTTCATTTTGAGGAGTTTTCCTGCCGCGAGCGAACGACGCTCTGCCAAGATGATTTGTGCCTTCACGAGGTATACCTGAGGTCACGAGGCCGGCACCGGCTCGTCTTCAGCGTCCATGCGCGCGATCTAAGGATGGTCGAGGTTGATGGTGTCATTGGCTTGGACGTCACCGGGGGCTCGGCACGCGGTCGATACCAATGGAGCGGCAGACGGTTCGTAAGAATGTCAACAAGGAAAGAATGACAGACGAATGGTGCCATCAATCATAAAACACCTGCATTTCGACGGGGCGGATATCAGCTTCCGGAAGAAATTCCGACTGTTCTTTACCGTCGGTGTCGTGGTGCTGCTCCTTGGGTGCATAAAGACGGCGATCCATTATTATGGATGGGAGTTTCTCGAACTTAACCGATTGCTGACGAGTGGTATTGGCGGCGCCATCTTCATCATCGGCTTCCTGTTGTCGAGCATTCTCGCTGACTACAAGGAGGCGGAGCGCATTCCGGCCGATATCCGCACCGCAATTGAGGCGATTGACGGGGACCTCGAGTCATTTGCCGTAGACCATCCGGACTTCAACCTCGGAGAATGCCGCGGGATTCTTATTGGCGTTATCGATAAGCTTCGCCGAGGTTTGGACCACACCAAGGACCATCGGGACCTCCCGCCCGCTTTGGACGAGGTTGCTCGATTGACGCCGATTTTCGGACGCCTGGAGAAAATGGGCATGGCTGCAAACTTCGTCGTGCGCTTGCGCACCACGCAAGATGTCATTCGACGCGCCATGCTGCGCATCTATCATATCCAACGCGTCGAATTCGTCCCCTCGGTGCACGTGCTGGTCCAGACCCTGGTGCTGTCCATCGTGGGGATGCTGCTCCTCCTGAAGACCGAAGGCGATCCCGCCTCCGCAATCATGTTCGGCTTGATCACCTACATGTTCGTCTATGCGCTGTATCTTGTTCGGTTGCTTGAACAGCCCTTCGCGAAGGGTCATGGCTCCGTCGATGATGTGAGCTTCTTTCTGTTAAATGAACTCGAAACCAAGCTGCGAGGCGCGGTAGGGCAGAATGCTGATGCCCGTCCGGCCGGCTTTTCGGAGGCGTAAGATGCACGGCGGAGGGACGACAGGTACGGCGGCGGCACAACACGCGGGAAAATTGGCCTGGGCTTTGGGGTTGACAGCCACCTACATGGTCGCGGAGGTCGTTGGCGGTCTGATCACGGGTAGCTTGGCCCTTCTGGCCGACGCCGCCCACATGTTGACCGATGTCGGCGGATTGGCGCTTGCGCTGTTGGCGATCCGTTTCGCGGCGCGCGAGGCTACGCCGCAGCGGACATACGGCTATTTGCGGATGGAGGTGCTCTCGGCATTGACCAACGCCGTCGTCTTGCTGCTGTTGACTGTCTATATTCTGTACGAAGCTTATCAGCGCTTCGTGTCGCCGCCGGAAATCCTGAGCGGTCCGATGCTGGTAGTCGCTGCGATCGGACTAATCGTCAATCTCGTCAGCATGCGCCTCCTGGCCGGAGGATCATCGGAAAGCGTCAACGTCAAGGGCGCATATTTTGAAGTTCTGAGCGACATGCTCGGCTCGATCGGAGTGATCGTTGCGGCACTTCTCATGATGTGGAGGGGATGGCGGCTTGCCGATCCGATCATCGGCGCCGGCATCGGCCTGTTCATCGTACCCCGGACGTGGCTGTTGTTGAAGCAGGTCACCCGCATCCTCATGGAGGGCGTGCCGCCGAACGTCGACGTCGATCTACTTGAGAAAAGGCTGGCGGGAATTTCGGGCGTGATGGCTGTCCACGATCTGCACGTCTGGACGATTACGTCGGGATTTGATGCCATGAGTTGCCATGTCGTGGTTGCGGACCTGTCAATGAGCCGAGGGGTGCTGCAGGAAGCTCGCCAAATTATGAAGGGAGAATTTGGAATCGACCACGTCACGATCCAAGTCGAGGATGAAGCGTTGCGCTCCAGAGAGGTAATTCTCCACGTTTGAAAGCGAAACCGTCTTTAGCGTGTCAAGATCTCGGCTTTTCAGCTGCTGCGATGGACAACGACAATAAATGCGGCAACTGGGCGGGGGCGCTACGTCGGAGCCGAGCTTATGCAAACCTTCGCTCGCGCCGGGGTCGTGGTGACGCTGGTCTTCTGTGGTCGTCGTCTTCTGCCTGGGACCGAGCCGTAGATTGGGCAAGCGCTCGCGGATTATCCGATGATGGGTGGCGATCATACGAGGCGTGACCTACGATTTTATCCGCAAGAGACGAGGACAGCGGCGCGCTCGCGATCACTCGAAATGACGGCTCTGAGGTATTGACCGCCGAGCGAAGTTGCGTGGGGCACAATCTGATGAGACCGATGGCCTATTCCTCAGATTCTGTAGGCGACGCTGGCGACGTCTGATTTCCAAGATAAAGATGTCTGAAATTATCGTGTTGGCGTAACGCCTCAGGTCTGTAAGAGCCGACATCCGCACATTGCGTAACCTCGGCAAGGGCAAAACGCGTTGTAACAGTGGGATCGACGGGAGCATCAGGTTTAATATCGCGTACCTTCGTTTCCCAGTTTTTGGTTGCGATAGCGCGCTGCAGCCAACTCCATTTTGGTAGCTTCACGGCGTAGCCGTCGAGCGTATCGCGCATGCCGGCAACTTCGCAGTGTTGCACGCCGTCCGCGGCGGGAAAGATGAAAAGAGCAGGACCTAAATCGCCGGTGTTTGGCATCTTCACGCCGTTGACGTAGATCGGGCCCGTTTTCAAACCGTCTGGGACTTTCGTTGCTTGTTCGCACATCCATTGCAGAGCGATGTCGGATAGGCGGGATTCCGGCTCGGGGTATGATCCGCCGATGTCGGAGTGGTTGCCGGCAAACCAACGTTGAACGAGCCGGGCATGACCGGGGAAATGCGGCGCACCGTCGTCCCTGCCGCCCCAGCCGACACGATCGAAGTCCTTTCGAGTTTCGTCGATGGCGTTGGCCGCCCTCGCAAAGGCGACGTGCCGGCTCAGCAACCGGTCGAAGTTTTCGCCCTTCCATATCGCCTTGTGAGATCGTGATTGGCCCGGCTCGGGATAGTCCGTGATAGTTTTAATCGTCGCCTTGTTCTGCCAGTACCAAAAGATGCCGTTAGCAGCCGCCACTATGAGAACTTGAAGAACGAATCCCACGACCATAAAGCTGCTTCCGAAGATCCAGGTGCTCAATGCCGCAAGTACGACGGCCGGAAGGAATCCGCCGACGAAGGCAGCGAGTGAAACGCCGATGGACAGCCCTGCCTGGATGAGAAGATATCTCATGCCGCGGGCGCCGAGCGCTGCAACGGTATCGAATACACCGATGAAGTAGGGGGCGGCATTGGAATCTGAGCCGTCTCCGGATCCGTACTTCATCTGGAAACGACGTGCGAGTTCAAAGCGCTCGGCCTCGAACTCCGCGCGCGGATGTCCGGCACCGTGTTCGAGTACGGTATCGACTGCTTCCCAAGCGATGTCGCGCGCGGCCTTGCGGAATTTCATCACGGGGCCGTCAAGTGTCTTCGTCGGGATACCGCAGAGCATCAGCAGGTTCGCAAGGCTACGGACCGTATAGGCGCCGCGGCTGAAGCCAAAAAGATAGATTCGGTCGCCGGGCTGATAATGGTTGATGATGAATTCGTAGCAGTCGGCAATGTTGCGCTTGATGCCGGCGCCCGTCACCGATCCGAGGAGCTTTTGGACGAAGCGAACCGGAGCGGTGAGGGCGGTAGTTCCGATGTCGGTACCGAGGCCGGCGTCATAGAATACAACCTGCTGCGACGGATTGATGCCGGTGTCCGCGTGGTCACGCGAGCTGCGGTACATCTTATAGATGTTGCTAATGCGCTGTTCCGGACGGGCACCGCCGTCTTGGCCGGTCCCGTCCGAGAACACAACGATGTTCTTCGGCATAATACTCTCCGCGTGAGCTACGTCGATGATTCTGAAATGGGTACTGGCTCGTATGCAGATGCCTTTCTAGCCAGGAAGGTGTAGGCGATGTCTTGTCCGAATTCATCGACTACGCTCTTCGCCGCAGGCACAAGCTCATCGATAGATCTACGGTAGTCGTCCAACAGGATTGGTCTCGGATTTTTTGGTGGATCGATCCGATGTACGGACGGAGGGCCGAGAAGAAGCCGGGCTTGGTTAATGGCAGAGAGAGATTGCAGCCGCATCGCTGCGAAAATGATGTCTGACCATGCGAATTTACCTCCAAAATCGATCTTGTCGCCCGAGACGACGTAAGGATCGTCACCGCAACCGATACTAAACAGATCGATCTGACTTCTATCGATATCAAAGCAGATCATCGCTTCGATAACGGCAAGCATGGCGGGATTATTGGCCCACACGCCACCATCGATCAACGTATAGTGGTTGTGCTCTAGAGGCCGAAAAAAGGTAGGGGCAGCAGACGCCGAGAGAGCAACTTTCACCATCGAATCGAACCGGTCGCACTTGTAGTCAGGATGGTGAGGCGTCTTGAATACAAAGACCTCGCTGTGTCTTCCCTCAAAGGCAGGGATGCATAGCCGTACAATCGACTCGCCGAATGTTTTTTTGCCAAGTATATCGCGGAGCATTTTTTCCAGAGGCTCGCGTTCATAACGGCGATACAAGAAATGCCTTTTGCCGGACCACCAGGCACGTATCCGATCGATGGTTGAGTCTGTCGGTTCTGGAAATATTTCCGGACCACGACAGATGTATAGGTGAGCAAGCTCTGATGCTTTCAAACCAGCGCCGAGCCCGAGAGCAAGAATTCCGCCGGTTGATGTGCCTACGATGAGGTCAAAGTATCCGGCGATCGAATCGCCACCAAGATAGCGCTGCTCGAGTTCGGACAGAATCGTAGCCGGAAATAGACCCTTTATGCCGCCACCATCGATCGAAAGAATCCTGAAGCGTTGATCTTTCGGCCAGGGTTGTGGCTTCCGGCGCTCGCGTATCGCTCCGGCCGATCTTGGTATGGAGGAGCGCCCGCTATTCGCATCGATCATGGGACGCACTCCGTATCATTTGTGATTTGTGGCAGCGGAGATTCGAGCCGGTTCGTTCGTATCGAAAGTTGGTGCACAGATGATTGATCGCAGGCCGAGACGAAGAGGCTGCCTGGAAGCGATGCGCGGCCAACAATGACCATAATGAAGCCATTCAACGCATGGTGCGAGCGTCTGACACAATCCGAGATGTTGCGGCTATCGATATGTGAAGGTGACGCGACATCCTCCGGGTGCGTATGCCAGCAACCTACAAAATGTTGCCCGCGCGCAAACATGTCGTCGATCTCGCGCTGTTCGGCTCGTTCGTCCGGCCGATATGAATAGCGAGATCGACGATCATCACGCCGCGGGCCGGTTGCGATGTTGGTATTGATCACCGGAAGCTCGAAACGCGCGAACAAAAGTCCGCCAGCTTCGCTCTGCCAAAATCGCGTTTGACGATGTCGACTGAAATGATTCAAGACGCTATCACTGAACGTAAGTAACTGTCCAGATTGCCCGATGTCGTAGGAAATCACGCCGCAATATCCTCCGCGGGGCGCCTCCATAGCCTTTCGATCACGGTCGCGCCATTGAGCGCTTGGGGAGCGATCGCTCGCAATTCTTCCGTCCATGTACCGCCGGCGGCTTCTACGAAGGTGCGACGTGCGAGCCAGATGCGGTGGGTGGCCGATGATGCCTGATCGAGAAGGGCATCAAGCGCAGTCTGCGCGACCATCGACGTAACGAATCCGAGCTCGACGGGGCCATAGGGATCAAACGCAGCTCCACAGGCGGGTTCGTATTGCCGCGTTCCGTGCGGCCATCGTGTGGCTACAAGATGCGGTAATCCAGTCGCATCCAAGCCGTTGCACAGACGGTCACCGGTTGAGGAGATGACGATCGCGTGCCCCGCAGCGGCATGTGGCTCGGTCCAGCCGTAGACGACCGGGAAGCGGGGTGTTTGGGCGGCCTGCCATTCGTCGAGAAGGGATTCACTTGGCCAATCTCCAAGTGCGGAAACGATGAGGTCAACCTCGGCGAGTGGGCAGTCATCGCGAAGAAGGAGATCCTGTACGGACGAATTATAACACTCCACCTTGGTATGCGGGAGCTCCAACCGTATACGTTTCCCGAGATCGATAGCCTTGGATGCACCGATCGATCTTACCCCGAGAGGGTGCCTTCCGACATTGGCGCCTGTAAGAAATTGCTTGTCGACGAGGATTAACTTGCCGATGCCAGCCCGGGCCAGCGTCATGCCGACCGGTGCCCCGACTGACCCGCACCCGAGAACGGCGACGGTTGCTTCGCGCAGCACGTGAACCCGCGGATCGCGTTCGCGGCCATGTATCCAATTGGGATCGACACGCTCGATCGATGCGCGATCTGCAGGAGCACCTCCGAACAATCTCGCGTGCAGCACGTTTTCTGGTAGCAAGGATGGTCGGAAACCCGCGACGAGAGGATCCGATCCCCGGACAATCTTTGGCCGATTAACTACTGTGGTTACCAGCGCCGGCCCGTTTTCCGTGTTCGCACCCATCATGACGAGTAGGCGTTGGGGCGTTTCATGGGCAAGCTCGTTGAGGTCATTGGCGACGCCAGCGCGGGCGGCCATATTGTAGACGTCCTTTGCCGAGGAAGGGTATTCGGACGGGATCGGAACGTCGTCCAACCAAGCCAAGACGCCCCCCTTGAATCGGAGCTCGGACCCAGCAATCGTTGGAGCGAAATTGCGAAGCCAGGCACGTAACATTTCGTCGTTATCAGCAATGATGGTCCTTCTGGCGCCTTCCCAAATCCTGATGATCCGCGACGGTGGCGCGGGTTCAATCAGAGATAGGATGGTACGGGCCTGCCCACGCTCCGCATGATTCCAGTATGTGAGAAATTCGGTCTGGAAATCACCAGTACGTTCGCCGCGAACCAGTGCTTCAATCAAATCGAACGCCCGCTCGAGCAGATGGGCGATTCCGGCGTAGGGATTGTTGATCGGGAATGTGGCATACTCTGGCACTAAACAGAGTACGCCGTCTTTCTCGACGTGAGGCCAAGTCAAGAAGCGAGGTCGATCGACCAGCGCAATTTGGGCGGGCACAAAGGGGAATCCCGCCGTCACAAGAACATCAAGCCGGCGACGACAATCGGGAAATTCGCAGTCAAAACGCCAGCCAACTTCGATCGAACGCCGTCGGTAGGCAGCGAGTTGTCTGGCATCGAGCCTTTGTGGCCAAAGCCCGACTTGCTGCCATCGCGATTCAACGACGGCGATGGCAGATTGGAAACGTTTCATAAGAGGGGCGATGCCCTCAGGCATTCCTGCGATCTCCTTCGATGCGGACTGCAGAGCTTCGCGCTTCCGCCTCGCTGCGAACCAGACCAGAAGTCAGGATGGCCGACGCGCCGAGGCGAGCGGCCGATCGCTTACGGACCCGGTCAGCGAGGCCACTGCCAATTGACTTGGCGAGGCTTTCCGTAATGATCTGCTTGTTGGAGAGTTCGGCGGCATGAGCAAAGTCACGACGGGCTTGTCCAAGCCACTCGAAGAACGCTGCTGCCCGCTCTGGGTGCTTGCGCCATTTATCTGCAAAATTTTCCGTGGGATCGGTCGGGTTCGCTATGACGTAGCTGCCGTCGGGCGCGCGAGCAATAAACCGGTCCATGCCACTGAGAATAGCAAACAGAGCATCGGAGATATTCGCTTCGCCGTTGTAAGCGTGAGCTGCGAGGGTGGTGAGGATGATCGAGATCGGACGTTCGTCGGATCGTTTGATAAACATGATGTCGCGGTGACGCTTCAGGATCATGATGGCGGATTGCAGCGGGGTCCGCACAGCATAGAACGGAATGGGCTCGGTGCCGGCACGGGCGCCCTTGCGGATCAGGTCTCGCTTGCGCTCCTCGAAAATCACTTCCATGCGGCTATGGAACCACTTGAGGTAGCCGCGCGGATTCGATCGTGGCCAATCGGAAGAAAGGGTTCGATACGCAGGATGATCGATATCTGTGATGGCGATTGCAGTGTCAGCGAACGTTGCGTTGAGTCCGCGCGAGACGAGAAGTGCGCGCTGCTCGGCTGCGTTCAAGATACCAGGCGTGACGTCCATGTGGAATTGGGCGCCGTCTGCGTATTCCAAGCGCCAACAGCGCCGATGCTCCTCAACAGGCTTGTTCATGTTCTGCGCACGGGCGTAAAGCTCCACCTCTACGCCGAGAAGATGCTTCAATTGCTGCTGCGTCGTCTGTGATTTCGTCAGCTTGCGAAATTCGCTAACGGCGTCGATGTCGTAGCGCTCCTCATCGCTGACCGGAGGTATCACCGTACCGAGGCCGAATGAGCCCTGGACATGGACCTGCGGGTCGAACTGGCGGATACTGGAATTTGGACGGTTCAACCAATCTCCTAGTGACTTGAAGCTCCGTTCCGCCTGTTCGTATCGGGATTCAGGAATTGCCAGCGAATCCGCGAGATCCTCGAGTGCCTCTTCGGCTTCGGGGGTGACGGTGGGACGCATATGCACGTTCATTCCGATCTCCGTGGTGTTAGCTGGTGTGTTCGAGGGTGTGGGCGAGGGCGAAGCCGTTCAGCTTCCAATTCTGGTCGTAGATGGCGAGGGGCGGGTGCGCCTTCGGTTGCCATGACCGGCCTGCCTCAACGGCAATCGAGACTGGTACGACGGGAAACACGTTTACCTTCGTGTTCTCGCCGTGCGTTTTGCGGAAGAGCTTGGCAAAGGCCGCAATGTCCTCTGGACGGCGCACGATGTCGTTGTGTGCACCGACGGCTGAAATAGACCAGATCGCTGCTTCTGGACCGAGTACCGTGCGGATGCGACCATCGGCGACCGGCGCGCTGACTTCGAGTTTCAGGGCGACCGCGCTACTGGGCTGATCCGGACGGCTCAGGTTGTACTCAATCGGTGCGGTAGAGGGGTCCCATTTCCAGCCTTTTGGGTGCCGGAGAAGCTGTCGGACGTCAGCGGTCGAGATGTCAGAGATCAGGCGGCCGAGTTCGAAAAGGAGAGGAATGGGTGCCAAACCGAACACAGTCAGGCGTCGGATCTCCTGGCGCTCCATCCGGCCGCGGACTTTCTCGCCGAAGACGGTTCGCAAATTGCGAACGTGGGTGGGCCAATAGCTAGGATCGTCATCGCGAAGGTCGAGCGTAACGAGGTCAAGGTCGATCCAGCCGTCATCGAGCGGATAGCGCTCCGGAATCATCGACCATTTGATGGCATCCTTCTCAACGGGCGACTCGTTTGAACCGATCTTGGCTGCGTACCGGATGACGTGACTGCCGAGATCTTCATCGATGCCGCTTACAATGCGGATGCGGTCCTCATGGCGTCGCTTCATTTCGCGTAGGATGTCGATCGAATGTGCGTCGACCATCTCACGATCGATAACGCGATGATGCTCGTCGCAGACGAGCATCAGATTATCCGGATCGTGTGCGAGCTTCGGTGAGAGAATGGCGTCTCCCCGCGGGCCATCCGGGGAATCCCCCACGATATGCGCGATGTAGGACTTGTTAGCGTTCCTTGCGCCGGAGATTTGCTCGCCAATCAGCAGTTTGTTGCAACCAGCGTACTGGCAACGGCCAGCGGCGCGGCCCCACAGGACGTTCTGAACCTTATTCGGAATCGGCTTGCGAGGTGGTTTCTTACCGCGCGCAGCCTTAGTCGTCCGAATTGCGGCTACCGGCAACTCATTCGACTGATCTTTAACATCGGCAAGAGCTGGTTGCTTTGAGATCGACATAGGTACCCCAACGGTCCCAAGCCTCCCCGCTTGAGGACATCGAATCGAGTTGGGGGCCATCAATACCTATTCAAGATGTGGGGCATGCAATTATATTTTGCTCTATATATTGACATTTTATTTCGAATCAGACTGTCGGTTTCAATATTGGAACCATGGAAAATGGCCACAGTGTTGGTGTTTGGCGCAGTGGGGAAAAGCTGCCGCCGTTAGCGATTTCGTCGTCGATGTGGCCTTCAGCAATGTCTTGCTCTGGTCTGATACGGAGACACGTTAATGAAGAATATCGTTGTGTGTTGTGACGGGACGGGAAATGAGATCAGCGAAAACATCTCCAACGTTCTGAAACTTTATCGTGTCCTTCGGAAGACCGGAAAGACTCAGCCTCGTCAGGTGGTCTTTTATGATCCGGGTGTTGGTACTCTCGCGAGACCTGATCCATGGACCAAGCTCAAGCAAGATGCGGTCACCGTGCTCGGCTTGGCGACTGGCTACGGTCTCGACGACAACGTCCTCACTGCATATGAGTTCTTGATCAATCAGTACGAGGATGGAGACGAAATTTTTCTGTTCGGGTTTAGTCGCGGCGCATACACCGTCCGCGTTTTGGCGGGCTTGATCCATCGGGTAGGGCTGTTGTCGCCTCAACAAATCAACCTCGCAGGCGCAGCCTTGACAGCCTACAAGCAGGTTAGATCGACGCCAGATACGGTTGGATCATCAGCGCCCATTGCTGTGTCAGGAGGATTTGACGACGCTGGTCAGCCTCTCCCGTTGACGAGGGACGACCGCGCCTCTCAGTTCGCCCGGATCGTGTCGACAAGGTGGCCGACGATCAAATTTGTCGGGGTCTGGGATACTGTCGCGAGCGTGATAGTTCCTCGCCCCGACAGATTCTATATCTTCAGTCTGCAGACGCTGGCCAATACCAGACACAATCCGAGCGTTCGTGTCTTCCGTCAGGCAATCGCGATCGATGAGCGGAGACGGATGTTCAGGCTGGATACTTGGGACGAGCCGCAAACGTTCATGCACAATAGGTTCAGTGCGACGAATAATGCGGAACCTCAAGACGCGCAGCAGGTGTGGTTTTCCGGAGTACATGCTGACATTGGAGGAGGCTATCCCGAAGTAGAGAGCGGTCTATCAAAGTTTCCGCTCATCTGGATGATCGATGAGGCAGTCAAGCACGGCTTGGCCGTCGATCCGCGGACGGTCAACCAATTGGCTTGGGGAGTGCAACGGAAGGGAAGCCCATTCAGCTACGTCCCTCCCGACGTCATGCGTGATCCGCACGATTCAATGTCCACAGCCTGGCGCCTGCTCGAGTGGTGGCCAAAGCGTGATAAGTATAAGGAGTGGTCCGCTCGCAAGTCTGTTCTAGGTCTCTATTTTCCCAAAGCTGAGCCACGTTTCATTCCACCAGGAGCGCTTATTCACCAATCGGTTGTTGACCGAATGGCAGCTATTCCGAGCTACAGGCCTGTGAACCTCCCGGAAGTGCGCACCGTCATTCCTATGCTATCTAGGCCCGACTAATCGCCGTCGTACTCGCGTTGATTAACCTCGAGACACCGCATCGGACTAGAAAATACTCGAGCTCGGCGCCGCCGGCCCGGCGGTTTGGGAAGCTAATTCGAGTTATCTTCCCATGATAGCAGCGGGCAGATGGCTCGGTCATAGGAGCTTTGTAGGTTCACGGACGTCTTCTCGAGTTGAAGGCAGTGTAAGTTGAACCTCGGACAGCGTGCGATAGCTCTCTAGCAACCTTAGCTTCCCAAAGGTCGCGGCGACGTTCTATGGGGAGGGGGTTACATCGAAGGACGAGCTGTCTGCTTGATCTATGCAGGGCTACATCCGATCATATCAGAAGTCTTTGTTTTTGAAGTGCTTGGGGCTTGAACGAGCTATGGGTGAGATCCTAATTTTTGAAGGAGGCGACGGGCGTGCTGCTGTCGACGTGTTGCTAGATGGTGCACCGTCCGGCTAACAGCTGCACCCTTCGAGACGGATAACACTAGCATTCGCAATCGCTTACGGAAGATCTATGACAACGGGGAACTCGACCCACGAGCAACCCGCGCAAATTTTGCGCGGGTTCAAACCGAGGAAGGCCGAAAAGTCACGCGCAGCGCTCCCTACTTCAACTTAAACGCAATAATGTCTGTTGGATATCGCGTAAATAGCAAGCGTGGTGTGAAGTTCCGCCAGTGGGTCACCAAAAACGCTGAATGACCATTTGGTGCATGGTTATACGGCAATTCAGATCAATGAAGTGCCCGAAGTGTCACCTGTCTTATCGATAGCTAAAGTTCGGGTATGTGGATGTAACGCCTTCTTAAGGGAGCATTATACTGTGTATTGCCATATCAAGATAGCGTTAAGTCTATTCTCGGCTTCGTACCCTCTTGATTTAAGACTCTCTTGAGATTACATTATGGCGTCTAACGGAAACTCAAGAGAGCGTAATGGCCACCCCGCATACCCCCAGTATTCTTGCCAAGCGTCACATTCGCAAGATCGGGGAGGATCTGCGCGTGGCGCGCTTGCGCCGTCGTCTGCCAATGGAGGTCGTCGCCAACCGCGCGCTCGTCACCAGAAACACGCTGGCGCGGGTCGAGAAGGGGGATCCTGCCGTCAGCTTCGGAATCTATGCCTCCGTGATGCAGGCGTTGAATCTGATCGAGCGCCTGCCAGACCTTGCTGCGGAAGATCATGTCGGCGTCGAGATGGCCAACGAGCAGCTTCCGAAGCGCATCCGCGCGAAGAGGTCCGAACATGTCTGAGATCGAGGTGCATATCGAGCTAAACGGAGTGGTCCATCGGGTCGGCACTCTGCGAGTCCAGGCGCGCAACGGACGCACAGCCGTGTCGTTCGAGTATCACCGCGACTGGCTTGCGTTGTCCGCGCACTTCTCGCTGGAGCCAGCCATGAAGGCCGGCGCTGGCGTCTTCACCCCAGATCGCGGTCGGGAGATGTTCGTGTCTATCGGCGACTCCGCCCCGGACACATGGGGCCGCCGGCTTATGCAGCGTATGGAGCGCCGAAGCGCTAAGGCCGAAGGGCGCGCCGTCCGCACTCTCACCGAGGCGGACTACCTGTTGGGCGTTGCCGACATCTCACGCTTGGGCGCGCTCAGATTCTGTCTCTCGGGTGAACAGGAATTCCAGGCGCCGCACGCCGCAGGCATCCCTCCGTTCATCCAATTGGGCCGACTTCTGTCTGTCACCGAGCGCGTCCTCCGCGACGAGGAGACCGACGAGGACCTTCTGCTGCTTTTCGCTCCGGGAAGCTCGCTGGGTGGTGCCCGCCCGAAGGCTTCAGTCGCCGACAAGGACGGACACTTGGCGATCGCCAAGTTTCCGAAGCAGGACGACGATTATAGGATCGAAACGTGGGAGGAAGTGGCGCTGACGCTTGCCGATGCAGCCGGTATCCGCACGGCTCCGCACCGTATCGAGCAGGCGGCAGGGAAAGCCGTGTTTGTCTCCCGACGGTTCGACCGAACGACGGATGGTAAGCGCCTGCCGTTCCTGTCTGCGATGGCGATGCTAGGCTTCAAAGACGGCGAGCACGGAAGCTATCCGGAACTCGTGGACGCGCTGCGGACGTACGGATCCGATACCGAAAGCGATGCGATCGAACTGTTCCGACGCATGGTTTTCAACATTCTCGCGTCCAACGTCGACGACCACATGCGAAACCATGGCTTCCTATGGGCCGGTGAACTTGGCTGGAAACTCTCGCCGGCGTACGACCTGAATCCCGTGCCGGCGGATGTCCGCGCGCGCGTGCTCAGCACCAACATCACGCTGGACGAAGCGACCTGTTCGATCGACCTTGCGCGGCAGGCAGCGACAGATTTCTTCGCTCTGCCCGTGAAGCAGGCTGACGAGATCATTGGGCAAGTGGCCTTGGCGGTCTCAACGTGGCGCGAAGTTGCGGCACGAAAAGGCGTCAAGAAATCCGAGATCGAACGCATGGCAAGCGCCTTCGACCATGACGAGCTCCGGAATGCGTTGAAATTCCGCGGGGGTCCCGTCGCCGGGGCGGACATCGAGATCGCGGAACAGTCATCCGCGGGGCCGGCACTCTAGTTCGGTCAAGCTGATTGTGGCCTCTAGGCAATTTGGCAGTGGCACGCTGCCAAATTGGAATCTCCCCGTAAGCTGGCAGCAGGTAAACCGGGCTGAATGGGAGTGCTTACTTGGGCGCGGCCGATGGTTATCGCCGCTCAGCACTATCGAGCAGCTGGCGGTGGAAAGTATCTAAGTCGTCGGCAGTGAACTGATCGGCGGCGCCGTGATCTGCGGCGCGAAGCTGAGGGGCGATCACGCCGACCGGTAGAGCACGCGCGCGATCTACCGCCGTTAATTCGACAACACGATTGATGTCATCGCTGGTCAGATAGTCGGCACGGGTTGGTAGGGATGTGCAAGTGAACCTAGGAAGGCTGTCGCGAGCGCATCTCCGTGCTCATCGACGACCTTCCTAGCCGCCGGAACGAGTTCGTCACGAGACCTGCGGAAATCGTCCAGCATGATCGGCTTCGGGTTTGCAGGTGGGTCGATGCGCCTGATTGCTGGCGGACCAAGCAGCAAACGCGCTTGGTTGGTCGCCGCCAGCGACTGCAGTCTCATGGATGCGAAGATCAGATCGTACCAGATCAGCCTCCCACCGAGAACCGATTGCATGCGAGAGACGACATACGGGTCGTCGCCGCAACCGAGAGTCAGTACGTCGATCTGCTCCCACTGCAGGTCGAAGCAGATCATCGCCTCGATGACTGCGAGCATGACCGGATTGTTGGCCCAGACGCCACCGTCCACCAGTGTGTAGCCGTTGTGTTCGAGAGGTCGGAAGAAGGTCGGCGCCGCGGCCGTGGCCAACGCAACTTTGACCATGGGCTCCAAGCGATCGAGCTTATAGTCGCGATGGTGTGGCGTTTTGAAAACAAAGACCTCGCTGTGCTTGCCTTCAAACGCCGGGATGCACAACCGCACCGTGGAGTCGCCCAGCAGCTTCTCACCAAGCGCGGCGGTCAGAAAGGCCTCTAGAGGTTCGCGTTCGTAATTGTACAGGAAGTAGTTGCGTGCGCCCGTCCACCAGGATCGGACCCGTCCCCAAGCGGTGTCCGAAGGCTGTGGAAACACGTCGGGACCGTGCGTCAGGTAGAGGTCGGCCATCTCCGCCGCCGTCAGGCCGGCTCCGAGACCGAGCGCGAGGATGCCGCCGGTCGACGTGCCAGCGACAAGATCGAAATAGCCGGCGATCGAGGCCCCGCCGAGGTATCGCCGCTCGAGCTCGGCGAGAACCGCTGCGGGGAAACAGTCCCTTTATGCCGCCCCCATCCAGAGATAGGAGCCGAAAACGCCGGTCCTTCGGCCAATCCTGTGGAATTCGTCGTTGCGGAATCGCGCCCTTCGAGCGCGGGTCTCCGGGTCGGAAGTCTCGGGTGGCTTCGGGCATTCTTTGCGTCTCCTCGGCGGGTGCCGGCCTGGGCCCAGAAATTCGCCGGAGATCTGCCAGTATTCGAAGAAAAGCAACCACTCGGACGTCCATGGGATGATCGTCGTCGCGATCGACATCTCCGGGGTCCAGAACATCTCGGCCGGATCCCAGAGGCACAGCGCTGGCCAAGCGGGATTGCGGTCGTTCCAGTAGATGTGCGGCAGAAGCGTTTGGCTCGCCAGCATCTCTGCGCCGACGAGCGGATCGATCACGTGGACGGTTACGTAGTCGTTCGCGAGCTTCCATCCCTCAAAGATAGTCCGCCGAAAGTGGACGATGCGGATCCAGTAAGTCTTCGAGGCCGGCTTGAGCGGGCCTTCCCACACCGCGATCCAGCCGGCTTGGGCTGTTAGGCGGAAGTCGGGAAAGAGGCGCCGGATCTCGGCGTCCTGCTCATCGACGCTTCGGTACGTCATCGGGGTGATCGCCGAAGAATTTGTGCGATGGCGCCGACCTCACGGTGCTCGGTGCTGCGACGCCACCGGCGATAGCCGCTGGGATGGCGGCTTTACCGGGCGTGAAGCGGCTCCCTGTGGATCTGACATCCTGTCCGACCCGGCTGACGTGGTCTTTTACAGCGGATCGTGCAGGCGTCTCGCCGAACAGATCCTCGAGAATCTGCTGCATCTCGGGCAGTGCGACCTCGCCGCGCAGCCGGCGGAGTTTGACGGCGAAGTCAGTGAGTTCGCGGATAAAGACTGCTTGGTCGCTCAGATCCTCTGGCCAGCGGTCTGTCAGAATATCGTCGTTGCACATCGGATTTCTGGCGGATACTTTCTGGCCGCGATCGTGGGCCTCTCGAAGGATCGCCAGCATGCTCTCGACCTGCAAGCTGAGCTCCTCCGCAAGCGATTTGGTTTGGTTGGCATGCGTGGCCACGTAGAAGGCCAGGAGCACCGATGGTGGCAGGCGCCGGGTGCTGTGCCGCTTGTCGTAAGCGAGGTTGCGCCAGCGTTTGATCAACTGCAGCGCAATGACCGCACGCGACTTCTGGTAGGCCGGGCACTGCTCGGGCACGGGTGCGGCGTCGGCACGCTTGGACAAGATCGCTCGTTCGCGGTCGTAATCCAGCGACCGGCGCTCGAAGAAGGTGCCGAAGTCTTGGTCCGGCGGCGTCTGGGAAAGGAACCACCGCGCGAAGCCATCCGGGTTTGCGAACAGAGACTTTTTGGCCCACGGCTCCTCGGGCTTGGAGTGGAAGATCAGCCCTGTCTTCTCAAGCGTGCCGGCGAGGCGGACGGTAGGCGTCACGTCGAGGTGCATGCCATCGTAGTTGACGGTGCTGCAGCGAGTCTTCCGGTCGGTCTTGAGGTAATAGCGCGAGCCGCGGTCGCCGCGGATCGCTTCGTGAAGCGTCGAGAGCGCGTATTCCGGGTCGACGTCGATCCGGTAAGCGATATCGGCCATTACATCGATGTCGAACTCGTCGTCGCTCGAGTGGCGTGCGACTGTCGCGCCGATGGCGAAACCACCTTGCGCATAGAAGTCGCGGATGCATCCCCTGAGAATACTGTCATCGCGCTCCAGCCATTCGTTGATGGCGTGATAGTGGTCGACGGCGAGCTGGTAGTCCGTCGGGCTGAGCTGGATTCTGATCGCCACATCGGCCAACAGCACGTCGACGATGGGATAGCTCGCGATCTGACGCAGGTAACGATCGGAATAGTTCATATCGACCTTCTTCTATAACCTTTGTCTCAATTCTCGTTTCGTTCCTTACGCCATTTTCCGGCGACCATGACGGCCGCCGGAAATCTCACACTATCTCACCCTCAAGTAGCGTGTGATCGCAATCTAGAAGCGTTAACTTCCCTACGGAAATGCTTTCGTTCCATTTGCGGAAGTGCATTGGGTCAGTGCGGAAAAACTATGGTTCCTCTGACAACATTTGCGGTCGCCGACGAGCACCGGTTGTACTGTCGCAAGCTTCTCATTTTGAACAGGTGCTCAGCCTTTCCTATCAGCTTCACGGCCCTGTAGGCCCAAGTTCGCGCGATATTCGTTCGAAATGTATCGCGCGAGCTTATTGGGCGGAGATACCTAAGCGGACCTATTTTGCTCGGTATCGCGGACGTATTGTCGCCTATCGCGGACACATTATGCCCGGTACAACATGAACTTAATCATTTATCTTTCTCCTAGCTACACCCCGTCGTCGATCCGCACGTATCGCACTTCATACAAGTCCCGTTGCGGACGAGGGTGAAGTTGCCGCATTCGGAGCACATCTCGCCCTCATAGCCTTTGGCTTTGGCTTCGGCGCGGCGTTCGGCCTTGGACGGCGCGGCGGTTGCGGCGGCGGTGCCGGACTTGCTCCACGATTGCGCTTCGAGCTTTTCGGTGGGCGAGAGTTGCGGCTCGACCAGTTCGGCTTTCAGCGCGGTCGCGGCTGCGCCATGAGAGGCGAGGGCGGTGACCTTCGCGCTGCCTCCCTGACCGTCTCCCACATGAGCGGAGCCGCCTTCGTGCGAAGCCGGAGCCGCGCGCATCATCACCAGGTTGTCGGTGCGCGAACGGGTGAGGCCCTTCGACAGGTACTTCATCGCCGGCGGCGGGGCGCCTTCCGGCGTCTTGCCTTCGACCACGCCCTTGCCGAGCGCGTCGAAGCCGGTCTCGCTCGGATCGACATGGGCGAGGTCGTAGCGGCCCATGTAGCTTACCGCGAGTTCGCGGAACACGTAGTCGAGGATCGAGGTCGCGTACTTGATCGAGTCGTTGCCCTGCACCGGGCCCGCGGGCTCGAAGCGGGTGAAGGTGAAGGCGTCGACATACTCCTCCAGCGGCACGCCGTATTGCAGGCCGAGCGACACCGCGATGGCGAAGTTGTTGATGAAGGAGCGCAGCGCCGCGCCTTCCTTGTGCATGTCGATGAAGATCTCGCCCAAGCGGCCGTCGTCGTATTCGCCGGTGCGGACATAGACCTTGTGGCCGCCGACGACTGCCTTTTGCGTATAGCCCTTGCGGCGATCCGGCATCTTCTCGCGCTCGCGCAGCACGACGATGCGCTCCACCAGCTTCTCGACCACTTTTTCCGCAACCTGCGTGGTGCGCGCCGCCATCGGCTTGTCGAGCAGCGCGTCCAATGCGTCGTCCTCGTCGTCGTCATCGGCGATGAGCTGCGAGTTGAGCGGCTGCGACAGTTTTGAGCCGTCGCGATAGAGCGCGTTGGCTTTCAACGCGAGCTTCCACGACAGCAGGTAAGCGGACTTGCAGTCCTCCACCGTGGCGTCGTTCGGCATGTTGATGGTCTTTGAGATCGCGCCCGAGATGAACGGTTGCGACGCCGCCATCATGCGGATGTGGCTTTCGACCGACAGGTACCGCTTGCCGACCTTGCCGCACGGATTGGCGCAGTCGAACACCGCATAGTGCTCCGTCTTGAGGTGCGGCGCGCCTTCCACCGTCATCGCGCCGCAGATATGCACGTTGGCGGCCTCGATCTCGGCCTTGCTGAAGCCAAGCGCGGCGAGCAGGTCGAAGCCGGGAGCGGCGAGTTGTTCGGCTTCGACGTTGAGGTTGGCAAGGATGAAGTCCTCGCCCAGTGTCCACTTGTTGAAGGCGAACTTGATGTCGAACGCCGTCGGCAGCGCCTTCTCGATCTTGGCCAGCGCCTCGTCAGTGAAGCCTTTAGCCTTCAAGGTCGAGGCGTTGACGCCCGGCGCATTGCTGAGCGAACCATGGCCGACCGCATAGGCTTCGATCTCGGCGATCTCGCTTTCCCGATAGCCCAGCCGGCGCAACGCTTCCGGCACGGCGCGGTTGATGATCTTCCAGTAGCCGCCGCCGGCGAGCTTCTTGAATTTCACCAGCGCGAAGTCGGGTTCGATGCCGGTGGTGTCGCAGTCCATGACGAGGCCGATGGTGCCGGTCGGCGCCACCACGGTGGTCTGCGCGTTGCGATAGCCGTGCTGCTCGCCGAGGCTGAGCGCGTTGTCCCACGCCAGCTTCGCGCGCGCGACGATGTCGGCCTGCGGGCAGGAGGCGTGATCGAGCGGCACCGGATTGACCGCGAGCGCTTCATAACCGGAGACCTCGCCGTGCGCGGCGCGGCGATGGTTGCGGATCACCCGCAGCATGTGCGCGGCGTTCTTCTTGTAGCCGGGGAAGGGGCCGAGCTCCCGGGCGATCTCGGCGGAGGTCGCGTACGACACGCCGGTCATCACCGCGGTCAGCGCGCCGCACAGCGCGCGGCCTTCCTTGCTGTCGTAGGACAGGCCCATGGTCATCAGCAGGCCGCCGATGTTGGCGAAGCCGAGGCCGAGGGTGCGGAATTCGTAAGACAACTCCGCGATCTGCTTCGACGGGAATTGCGCCATCATGACGGAGATTTCGAGCACCAAGGTCCACAGCCGGCACAGATGCTCGTAGGCGGCGGTGTCGAACTGGCGCGTCGTGGTGCTGTAGAACGTCAGCAGGTTGGCGGACGCCAGGTTGCACGCGGTGTCGTCGAGGAACATGTATTCCGAGCACGGATTCGACGCGCGGATGTCGCCGGACGCCTTGCAGGTGTGCCAGTCGTTCATCGTAGTGTTGAAGTGCAGGCCGGGATCGGCGGAAGCCCAGGCGGCGTGGCCGATCTTCTCCCACAACTCGCGCGCCTTCAGCGTCTTCGTCACCTTGCCGGTGGTGCGGCCGATCAGGCTCCAGTCACCATCGGTTTCCACCGCGCGCAGGAAGTCGTCCTTCAGCGACACCGAGTTGTTGGAGTTCTGGCCGGAGACGGTGAGGTAGGCCTCGGAATCCCAGTCGGTGTCGTAGATCGGGAAATCGATGTCCTTGTAGCCTTGCTTGGCGAACTGGATGACGCGCTTGATGTAGTTGTCCGGCACCAGCGCGCGGCGGGCGAGCTTGATCTCGCGGCGTAGCGCCGGGTTCTTCTCCGGCACGAAGCAGTCGTCCCCCGAGCCCTCGCAGTTGACGCAGGCGCGCATCACCGCCTTGAGGTGCTTCTGGTTGATCTTGGAGCCGGTGACCAGCGCCGCGACCTTCTGCTCCTCGCGCACCTTCCAGTCGATGTACTGCTCGATGTCCGGATGGTCGGCGTCGACCACCACCATCTTGGCGGCGCGGCGCGTGGTGCCGCCGCTCTTGATGGCGCCCGCGGCGCGATCGCCGATCTTGAGGAAGCTCATCAGGCCGGAGGAGCGGCCGCCACCGGACAGGCGCTCGCCTTCGCCGCGCAGGCGCGAGAAGTTGGAGCCGGTGCCGGAGCCGTATTTGAACAGGCGCGCCTCGCGCACCCACAGGTCCATGATGCCGCCCTCGTTGACGAGGTCGTCC
>Ga0209952_1000740_pt1 | contig 35338 bp, 34 predicted proteins | sample ThiBiot_750_biof_2_FD_183951 | JGI IMG/M metagenome (GOLD analysis project Ga0209952, IMG submission 183951) | Wastewater bioreactor microbial communities from Cape Town, South Africa - Thiocy_cont_750_biof (SPAdes) | ecosystem: Engineered > Bioreactor > Thiocyanate-remediating >...
AGATTTTACTAGGTGCAAAAATCTATTCGACAAGTGTAGATCTGTGGAGTATTGGAACAATTTTTGCAGAAATTACACATAATTGTGCATTGTTTGCTGGTGAATGTGAAATTGATCAACTTTTTCGTATATTTCGAACTCTTGGTAGATGAAATTTTTTTTTAAACATGATGTTCTATTTTTAATCTATTTAATTAGGTACACCGGATGATATTATTTGGCCAGGTTTTTCATCGATGCCTGATCATAAGAAAACATTTCCTCAATGGAAATCACAAAATATGACTAAACTTCTTTCGAATCTCTCGTCTGATGCTCTTCAATTAACACTTCAAATGCTCATCTATGATCCTGATCATCGTATAACAGCAAAAGCTGCTCTTGAAAGTCCCTATTTTCATTCCATGCCAGCACATCTCATTATTCCACCTCAAGTCAGTCGAAACAAATCAAATTCAGATAGTCAAAATTCCAATTGTTCAACAAATCAGTCAGATAATCAATAATATCTCATCGTCAGATGATATCGTTCTTCTACTTTGTTCTTTCGTTCTTTTTTGTTATGTTAAATATATTACTTTGTTGATATTTTGTCTTCAAACAACATCGATTTTTGACTATTCAAGGTCAAGTTTTTGCAACATTCCTAGACACATAACAAGATCACCTGAAAAAACAAGTGTCAATCGTGTGATAATGTTCATTGAAAATTGAATATGTCGAATATACGTAGAGAACAAGATAGAAAAGAGAAAAAACTGTTATTTAAAGATATCAATATCGAATGTCAATTGAAGAGGTCAACATTCTTTGTGTCTCGTTTCATCTTTCTTTTTAACTAATGCCCGTAAGCTTAGATATTTGTTCGTTGATTTCTATTACATCATTTTTTTTTGGTTGTTCACAAAGAAAAAAGAAAAGAGATGACACGAATTCTTTATCTTTTTCGTTTCTCTTGATCTCTTTGTCGTTTTTTAACATGCGTTAAATAGTTATTGACTTCTTTATTTGATCGAATCACAATGGTTAGAATACTTGATCGATGTTTGACAATTGTGTGTATGCCAAGAAAAAAACGTCAATCATTTCCTATATGTGAACAACAATCTCATGGAACTAAACATCAACATCAAATCAATAAATTATTTGTACGACGCGTTGAAAGTATACGAGTTACACATCAAGGTGTGGGCTTAAAACGTTTACCAGTACAAACAATTCGAGAACGACAATGTGAACAAAAGAAAACGTAAATTAATCGTGTTTTTTTTCTTGACAAATATGATCATTCGATTGTATTGTATATTCAGAAAGACTAAAGCTGCTCGACCAAAAATCGAACGAGTTGTTCGGCCTGATGATACAGAATTTGATTGCGAAACACATATATCCGATCGACAAACTAAACCTAAACATCGAATAAAAACGAAGAAAAAATCTTCGCCAATCGAAGACAAACCAAAAGAAACAACTCCATCACGTTCTCCATTCGAAAAATTATTTCATAGGAAAAAAAAATCGAAAACACCATCGCCATCACCTTCGAGTATCGACGATATACCCGAAGAAGAAAACAATCATGATCATGACAATGATGATGATGGTGATACAGATAGTATATCATCAACATCATCATCATCGTCCTCATCGACAGCATCAGATTGGTCATCAACTACATCGTATCCTGATTCTCAAAGTAGCGAGAAAAGTGACGAAGATCTTGCTCTTCCACCAAATCAACTTCGCGAAGTTAAACATCGATCATGCATAGGAAATTTCAGTTTCGACAAAAACAATCATTCGTCATCAGAACAACAACAACAACAGAGCAAACGTTCGTCAGCAAAAAGCAAACAAGTACTGCAAAACGTTCGAAATATGATGAAAGATCAATCCGTTCAAGATCAACATTTCAATGATACACGACAAAGAGAATCGGTTCGATTATAAACAAATTATTATTCTTATAGACGCTATAATATCATTTTCTTGGTTTTTTTGCTAATTGCTAATGATTGAATTTTACATAAAAATAGCTGGCTTAATGAAAATATGTATGTCTTTTCTTCGATTTGCAAAAGTGTTATATATGATGATATTTACATAAACTTATGAAGGAAAGATTAAGACGAGAAAAAGAAACGAACATGTTAGAATTGTTGCTTGATAAATAGATTATTTTTTACTCGGTTTATACTAATTCTGACACGTAAATACATGCTGTTCGTTTAAACTAGTTAAGTTAAACTTTTAATTATAAAGTTGATGTCAAAACGCATCACTAATACAACGACGTAGTATCTACCTACGATTCTTTACTCTTATATTTAAATATATTGAGTTTAAAAGTATACTTTATCAAATGTCTTCAGAAACAATTGCTGACACCCTCAAAAAAAATTATAAAAGATTTAATTTCATGCTTCGGATAAGATTAATTGTTTCAATGCATGAGCTTCAACAACTAATTCAACGGGTATATCATCGATCAATGTAACATCATCGTTTCGTATGAATTTACGAATTTCTTGTTGATTATTTATTTGTGCTTGTTGAAGTTCATCGAATGTTTTCTCTTGATATAATTGTAATGTTTCTTTTAATAATTGTTGATTTTGTTTCATCAACAATGGATTATCACCAAAACATCGTTGATAAAGTTCATTATGAATGGCTATTAATTGAGTTTGTTTTTCTTTTAGGACTGCATTGGCATACATCAATAGAAGTCGAGAATTATCTATCGAACGATATTTTTCAACATCAATTTCAGGCGCTTGTTGAAGTTTTAAACTTTGATTCGATGATATGACATCGGGTATAGACGAATCTTCGTTCATTGACTTTTGACGAAGATTTGGAAAAGAAAAACCGACGTTTGACAGTTGTGGTGTCTTCATTGGAAGTGATGGTAAACTTTCGGAGTCTATTGGATCGTAATAAGAATCTTGTAATGGAAATGGTGTTTGAGGATAGGGAGGAGTTGATTGATGATTGTCCGGTTGTGGTAATGAAGGTAAAAGTGACCCGATTTCATTGGCTATTGGATAGGGAGCAGTAAGTATATGAGAAAATCCAAGTTGAACTGGTGAACTGATATTTGCTGTTTGCTGCCGTTCAGTTGGATAAGGAGGATATGGAGTTTGTGAATGCGAAGAATTATTTTCATCTTTTTCTTTTTCATCAAGTAATGTATGAAGAATAAAATTTTCAATTAAAATATCTAAATCAATATCAACGATTTTGAAAATATCCGAACCAATAAGTTGATTGATTTTATTTTGTAATTTTCGATAGATTGAATTTAATTCTTGAACTGTATTTTGTTTATATTTTTCAATGAATTTATTCGTTAACATAATTTCATTTGTTGTTAACAATGGTCCAAAAGATTTGCCTTGTACACGTCGATGAAGTTCTTCAAAAATCGAATGTAATAATCGACGATCATTAGTTCGATTATATAAATCAATTAAATCATTTGTTTTTAAATTATTAACTTCTTTTGGTTTAGTTTCACATGTTGTTGTTGTTTCATTGTGAGAGATGGTTTTCATTGTGGATTGTTTTGAGGGTGTTTTGTTTTCTTGATATTCATCAATGAAACGAGTTAATTTAATTAAACTTCGAATAAATTGATCATTTTCATAATTTTTCGTTCGATTTCGTTCGTTTTTATAATGTCGAATGAGATGTTTTAATTCACGAACGAGATCAAATGATGAACAAATCTGGCAAAGTTCCAATGATTTACTTTGTAGAAGTTCGAGAGTTTGTTTTAAAATTTGTTCGATGAAAACATTGATTTCAATTGTTTGTTGATTATATTTCAATTGTAACTGATCGAAAATATTTTCTATTGTTTGTTCAGTTATACGAATAGTTTTCTTTGCATAATAATGATCAATCGAAGAACAATGATTTCGACATTTTTGACAGTAACCATCGATCATTGTTGAACATTGACAAGAGATCTGTGGCTCGGCAATTGTTGTTTCGTATAAACAACAATGTCGATGACAAACTTGATGACAATTGAGACATAATGTATTGTTATACGGTGCATCAATAATTTCAAATGTTTGAATTTGTGTTAATTCATTTTCAAGTTGTCGAATATGAATGAATTCGAAACGCATTTGATGAAGAATTAATTTGATATCATTTCGCATTTGTTTCATTTCAATGAATTTTTCAATTGAAATTTGTTGTTCAAATGATTCGATTGTTTGAAGAATTTGTTGAATTTGTTTCATCGAATAATTCCAATCGAGTTCAAGTTCATTACGAATCGAATCTCTCCAAGTACGACTATCGGATACAAATGCATTATTTTGCATAAAAAATGGATAAGTATTGCCCGATAGGTTTAAAATACGTAGATCAAATGGTGATTCATGTTTTTTTGCATTAGTTAAAACAACAATAACATTTTCAAGAACAATGTCGGGCAGATTTCCGTATAAACAAGTTAAAATTGAACGAAACGATGTTGTCAATCGACTAATCGAACCATTGACAACAATGATAATAGTTGAAAGATTGCCGAGTTTTGTAATAGTATCGATGATTTGGTCCATATTCATTTTATTTTGTTCACTACCACGTGTATCCGATAGACCGGGTGTATCAACAAGTAGATACTGTTTTTCTGTCATGCGATCAGTGAACATATACTGAGTACAAGTATTGGTCTTCGTTTGTGCCGTATTGGATAGATTGTATTCATTTTGTGGTGACTGTTTATATGGTATAGCAATTTGAAGATGATTTAAATCGCCTTGGTGAAAATAATTGCAAAAATAATTGATTAATGTCGATTTGCCAGAACCAGTTTCACCAATTAGCAAAATTTTAGGAATATGATCAAAATTTTCTCGTGTTGTTGACATTTGCAGAAAAAAAAGCACAAATCTAAAGTAATCAAATTCACACGTAATATTGATATGTCGAAGTTACTATCTATCATGTTTTCTCTTTCACACATGATAGAACACGCTCGTTCTCCAAATACAAAACATATACGTTAATTAAGGTATCGGTTTCTCTCTTTTTCACTTCCTTTTTTATGCACTTGTAAACATATTATGTTAAAAAAAAGAAATTTTCAAGTCTCGTTGGAAAAAAACAATCTGTCTGTTTCTTTTTTCGTATCGGTAGTTCAGTTAGCTTTCTGATTCCGATAGATGTAACGATGGATGCTTCAATTAGATGTCGCTTTTCTCTTTCGCTCCACTTTTTTTTCTTTATTGAAATAAAATTGATGGTGAAAGAACAAAAAAAAATCAAAATTTTTATTTCGCAAAAAATAATCTTTCAATAAAATTTTGAATTTCATTATGAATTGATTGAATTCGAGGTCGTTACCTTGAAAACGTCTATTTGAAAATATTGACCGATGGAAGAAATGGTGCCCCTTTCATCTCTCGCAGAACACGAAGCAAAAAATACGTTTTTTTTAATGCTTTACCTCTGTCTACACCATTGACGTACTTCCTATCACAAGACATTTTTTTCTCATTATTCTTTTTAAAAGAAATCATCTGACATGTTTCGATGCAACAGAAAAAGCAAATGTTTTGTTTTTTTACAGATTAAGACGAAACTGGTAATGCCTCCTAAAAGAAAAACACGAAATTTACCAAGTGTAAACGATAAAGAATCGATGAATCAAGTAAAATGCGAATTTATTTGTTAATCATCAGTTGATTTCGTTTTTATTCTCGTTTTAGATGTCATTTTTCGATCCTGTTTATCAAGCAGACAGCATGGAAATGAATCCAACCGAAAGTGACAGCGAATTTTCATCGACAAATCGATCTCGACAATCGTTTCGTGATCAATCAAATGAAACATTGGATGCATATCCAATGACGAAAACTGAACAAGAACCACTTGGAGATGTAAAATCAATACAATTTCGAGTTTGAAAATGAATAGATTTTGTTTTCGATAGATTTCAATCGAGAAAATCACAGATCGTATCAAACAAATTCAATATTCACTCGAACAAGCACAACAAATGCTCAAATCCATGGATCAATTCAAACATTTAGTTGTAGATTAATTTATTTCATTTTACAAATTGATTTCCTTGTTTTCTTTTCTCTTATTTAGCCGGGCACACAAGAGCAAGTTGAAAAACTTCGTATCATTGTTGCTAATCTCGAAGAACAAAAAGCTGGCTACGTTAATTTACTCAATTTAATCAATGTAAATAACATTTATTTGCAGATGAAAAAGATTTTTCGATCATGCAAATGCATGTTTATATCTAACGAGATATTAATTGCTAGTGTTTTTTTTCTTCTTTCTTCTCATTCTCTTTCTTTCTGTTCAACTAGTTAACTAATCAAGAACGTGCTGAACTACTCGATCGAATTTCTGCTTCACAAAATCAAATGTCGACTGCTGGGGACGAAGAAGAGTCGGATGAGGATGATGTCCGATCACAAAATGCAAGTTCATCACGTCGTACGAATCAATCACCGATTCGTCCTCGTATTGAAAGTAAAATCGGTTTCACACCTCATCCAACGATTCCTCCAACACCAACTGTTCCTCCGACAATAAATTCTTCCGACAACGAACAAACGAATCGTCATGATAATTCGAATTATGATTCGCTTGTTGGCAGTTTAAAAAGTGATACACTCAATTGGAAAGATCAACAATTGACTGTAACTATTTCTGTCGTCGATATTCTTTCTGTACTGGTTCTTTTTTGTTTTAATTTAGTCTGATGATGAAGTAAGTGATGGTGAAGATGAAAAAGAAATTGAAAGAAATTTAATGCTCCAAAAAGAACAAGTAGAAAAGACATTATTTGCAAAGGATTTTTGAAATAATAAAGTGATTCTCTCTCTGCGTTTCGTAGCTTCGAGCTTTACAAGGTCAAAAACGTGCGTTACTTGCGTTGAAAAAACGTTCGGAACAACGTTTACTCGAACAGCAACAGCAATTATTAAAACACAAATCAACGAATGAAAAAGAGAATAATCTCCTAGGAGATATTAACAATTTACGTGATCGGTACAAAGCAAAAAAAGAACAAGAATCATTGTCTTTTATTTTAAATTCGAATTTAGATTACAATTGCTTCGAAATCTCTACGAACAAAAACATCAAGCCGAAGTTCAACAAATAAAAACGTAGAATATTTCTCTTTTTTTCTATATATTCAAATTTTTTTTATTTGTAGTTCATCGAAAAAAGCTGTGCCAACAATGGCGACGAATGATAGTCGTATGAAAAATCTGCAACATGTTCGAGATCAACTAGATGAATTAGAACAAATTATTGATTACTATCAAACAGATTTAACACAAACTCAAGATGAAGAACAGACTATCTACGAAGAAACACCAATTCAACCGGATGATGTTCAACGTTTGAAAACGCTAATCATGCAACAACGACAACAACAAAAACCGTTACCACCACCACCACCAAAAGCTGGAATCAAAGAAAAACCATTGGATAAATTATCAAGTGAATTAGCTACTAAACGATTGTAAAAAGATTCGATTTTCGTATTCGATCGATCTTAATGAATGATTCGTTTTCTTCTAGAGAATTAGAACAAGCCAAATCTGCTCTTAGTCGTTTGCAACAAATGGTTAAAACAATTGAACCCAATGAAAATGCGTCATCAGTTCGTTCGACTCCAACTGCAACACCATCGAAATCGAAGCCATCACTTCTTTCGAGTCTTCTCTCAACGAAATCATCTACTAATACGTATACTGACGCTCAAATGGCAGCACAACATCGTGAAATCGAACGTTTACTCGAATCTCGTCAACGTTTAAGTACATTGAAAGAACAAATCAGTTCTCTTCATCAAACAATGATGACGCCAACGACAACACAAACAAATCCATCGATGACTAATTATTCGACAAAAACTCAAATCGACGACGTTATTGATGATGATGATTTCTATCGATCTGAATGTGATTCAGGCGATGGCGAAGAAATCGACGATGAAATCGATGATAAAGATACATTTTTCGAAGAAAGTCAATCGAGAATCAAACAAGGAGTAAGTTTATTCGTGATTGTTAAACAAAATTCGATTGTTTGTTTTTTTTATCAAAAAAACAAAACAGAATTTTCGTGCTCCTGAAGATATCGTTGCTGAGAATGAAGGAAATCTTTTAATTAAACGAACACCACCACCACCATCATCATCATCGAACGAAGAATTAGCTGGTCAAATGCGTGATATCTGTCGTTGTCTATCGACATTTATTCAAGAACAAAAATCATTTAATCGTCATATCGAAGAACATCTCAGTGCAGCTACGCGTTCTCAAACAAGTCTTCAAATGACTAATCAAGATCCAGTTTTCAATCAACTTCAACAGCAAGTTCTCACTCAAGGTCTTATCGTTAATCTCAATACAGCCTATCGCGAAATAGCTGTTCTTCAATCGGAAATTAATGGACTTCAAAATGAAAATACACGTTTAACATCATCGTTATCATCATTCGAACAACAACATCAAAAACGACCACAATCACGTTCACAAATCTATTCACGTAATGATTCAAAAGATTCAATCTACAGTCTCAATCAAATCAAACCACTTCGTTCACATTTTGATGATCAAATATCATCGAAAAATAAATTCGAAGCATCAAGTAAAACATCATTCAGCAGTCAAAGTACAGGCAAACAAACGGCTATTCGTTGTGAAAAGAAATCTTTCGAAACAACACCAACTAAACATTCGATTGAGCGTTACGCATCGCCGAAAACAATTCATTTACAATCGAAAGAAAATCTTTCGAAATCATTTGTTATTCGTCGACGACCGATGGGCGAAATCGATCAACCGAACTTAGTTCAATCACAACTTTTTAATTATAATCAAGAAAATATTTCCGATGAAGACAATGACGACGATGATGACGATGATGATGAACAACAACAAATCGATGATCTATCGAAAACAATTTTTAATATTCAACCTTCGATGTATTCGAATTCAAATACACAAGTATGTTGTTCGATTGCTTTTTGAACAGCAATTGGAAATAATTTCGTGTTTAGGATTTGGATAATGTTGATATTCAAACATTCGATTTACAAATTAAATCAATTATGATTCAATTAATTCCGTAAATATGAATATAAAATGCATTCTGTTCTTTTTTTTCTCAACAGTTCTTGTGTGTATGAATAGATTCATGCGTTTACATATCAACGATACATTCAATCAATCGATATTGAATCATATTCGTGAACGTATTATATTCCTATTCAAACAACAACCGGATTGCGTTCAATTAATTCGACAATATCAAAGTGAATTTTCACAATCATTACAAAAAACAATCGAGAAATATTGTGGAACAAAGTAAATAACAAGAAGATATGAGATTCGATTTGGAGTTTCATCTTTTATTTAGTATTCGAGATTGTGCAAATGATCTCATTCGAGATATATCAGATGCGATTTTTGAAGAATTAGTAAAATATAAAACTCAAACAAATAATATCGACGATGGAGAAAATGAAAATAAATATCAAATTGAATTAGCTGAATCTGAAAGTCGACCATTGAATTTGTATGTTTCGAAATATTTGTATGTAAAAATCGAATTTCTTCTCTCGTCTCAAATAGAATCGGTAGTGATGAAGAAGATAATGATTCGGATCAAGAAGAAGATAAAGATAGCGAACTTGAAACAGCTGTTTCACGACAAGAAAGTAATATAATTCCAAATGAAAATAATTCATCATCATCATCAACTGAACTTCATTCGAACGGACACGAATATGTTCTTGTTAATCGATCATCAAGTCAAGAAAATGAAGAAACTAAAATCGATGAACAGGAACAACCAAACGACAACGAGTCATAAAAGAAAATCAAACTTTTTTTTTGTATAGTTCAAAACCTATTCACGAATGTTTTCTTTTTTTTATGCACACTTTGTTATATACATACAGCATTCCATTTTTCTTTTCTACTGGCTTACTAACGCCTTCGTTTGCTGATTAATCGCTTGCACTTTCAATTTCATAAATAAATATGATTTAATCAAACATGTTCTCGTATCAGTATACTGATGTCTGCTCTCGGTTAGTACTTAAAGATATCGAAAAAAAGAAAGTTCAACAGTGAGATTATTTTCGAGTAGTTCGATTTACTGATAAATAGATATGCGTGTCAGTAGTACTTTAACGACATATTGATTTGCTGCATATGTATACAAAATACGGACACTTAAGATTTTTTTTGCTTGTACATACTGAGTCTGCTCTCATCAGTAAAAAAATCTTATCATCTAGTGAATTGAATATTACGATGCGAAGATTCGAGACAAGTAATCTGATGTATAAATATAACTGTCGATTGAAGTAACCAACTGTTTTTTATTTAAGTACATACGAACATACGCACACAGTCTAGAATAGATATCTTGTATCTAAATAAAATAGTCAAGATATAAAAGATCCATCAATGGCAGGATCTTTAAATCTTCGATTTACTCTAGTCTTGCTATTTGGTAAGATGAAAATGAATTATTTCGAAGTCATATTTGTTTTTCTGTTACAAAAGTTTATCGAGTTGGAACGGCACCTGTTTCATCGAATCAGCCTGCTGATCCGATGTGTTCATCTGGTAAAAACAAAAAGAGCTCTCATTCGATTGACAAATTCTTCGATTGATTTTTCAGCTCAACTTGTGACACCCGGTCAAAATTCATTGGTATACAAATATGAAACGGAAGTGAAACTTTCAGTTGCCAACAGTGCATTCGATCTTAAAAATAAGATCAAAGCTCAAGTGAATATCAAGAATTTAGGTTCTTGTAATTATGCAGTTCAGGTAGAACGGAAGTTGATTTGTGAAATGTATTTTTATCGTCGTTTTCTTAAGCTTCAAAATGTGAAAATAACTGAAACAAATGATGAAGATGAAAATGAAGTTAAATCGACTGCAAATGCACAAAAAGAACTTGAAAATCTTGTTGTTCGTTTTCGATGGATCGATGGTTTCGTTATTGGTGTCGACGCCGATGAATCAGCTAAAGTTGATCATGTTAATTTCGTCAAAGGTATTCTCAGTGCACTTCAAGTTTATTCACCGGTTTCGACCGATGACGAGACTTTGGTAAATATACAAATGGAAGTCATATAAAGAGAAACGTATAGCTACGTTTTTTGTTTAATGTTGTTTTAAGGTACGAGAAGAAGATGTACTCGGTGTTTGTACAACTCGATATAAATATTCTCAAAAAGGTGCTGAAACAACTGTTGTGAAGAACAAAGATTTGTCGACTTGTTCAAGAGATAAATTACATTTTAGTTCAAGTCCAATTTTAACTTCACTTCTCGGACCGATTGTACGTTTGATTTGAATATCTGAATCAAAGTATTGTTTCTTTTAGGTTGAAGAAGTCTTTACATCGAAAACGAAATATATTTGTCAAACACAAATTCGTGATAAAAAAGTTCAAAAAGTTAAATGTAAAACAATCGAAATCGATCCCGGTGCAGAGACAAAACGAACAGGTGACGATAGTAGTTCCGAAGAAGGTGACGCTGATGATGTTGATTTTAATGCCAAAGATGACGAAGAAATTTCGTCGAAACTTGTTTCAATTAAACAAGAACTCGAATTACAATCAACAACAAATGTTAATGTCGATGCGAGTCTGTTTGAATCTTGAATAAAATGATTTTCTTCTACTATTTGAATTGATACGTAATTATATTTAGATGCAGTAAAAAATCCTGTTCGTCAAACACTTCAATTTGTTCCTACAACTTCATTTGATAAATCCAACGAAGCTGTATCAACATTAGTTTCGAAAATCCAGGGACTTTTAAATTCTAAAGATTGGAATCAATTTGCAGCTGCTCGATTTGTTGAAATTACCAATGAATTACGACGTATGGACAAAGCTGATTTGAATGCGTTCAGATCCAATGCTGATATTAAGTAATTTTTTTGTCTATCTTTCGAAACGAGTATCCATTGAAATCTTGTAGAAAACTAGTGCCAACATTTTTGAATACAATCTATGCGCATGATCCATCAGCTTCATTATTAAATTTCGATCCAACAACATTAAAATTTGCGAATCCATTTTCTGTTTTCTATTTGGACAATCCATCGAAAGAATTAGTCGATCAAATTGTTCAAGCTTCGAGTCGTTTAACACCCGAACAAGTTCCTGAATTTGTTGGTCTTGCAGCGACGATTCTCAAAGCATACAAATCTCGCGAAACGAATAGCAAACTTGTTTACTCTCAAAAGCTCAAAGAATTTCAAAAATCAATTTCGAAATTTTTAAATAATCCATCGAAAGACAAATCTGCTCTTCTCACTGCAACCCTATCTGCTTATGCACAATTAGGTTTATACGATGATGCCATTGAAGCAATCGCTGCTGATGATCAACTTCCATTGGAAATTCAATATCATGCATTGAATGCTATTCGTCATATATGCGAAGATAATATTGATGATGATCAAGAATTAAAAATACGAACAAGTCTACAAAAGATTCTTTTGAAAAAATTACAAAATCAATCGAATAAAAATGCTGTTCGTATTTGGTCGTTTGAAGCTTTGTATACATCGTTTATATACAATCCTGAAACGGATGATTCAAGTTTAGCTGACGATCTCGAAAAAGCTCTATCCGATTTGCTCAATCAACCGTTGAATCAAGTTAATGGATTCATCTGGTCTGTTTTGAAATACTCAGCACTCGATCGTCTTAGTTCATTACGTGGTCTTGCTGCACGACTTCGAGTTCATCATGAAAATAAGAAACAATTCTTAGAACAAGCCACTCTCTCATCACGACATATCGAAATTGAATTACCGCTGAAAAAGAATTACGAAGCTATTGTTCATCTTTCAATTATCTTCGAAAATGATCGAGCTGTACCATCATTTATTGGTGCAAAATTAGCATTCGATGGTATTCGTCGTGAAACGCTTCGTCTTCCATGGATTGATGTGGCGTTAATTATTGAAAATTTGGACTGGAATGTAGCTGAATATTTCTTGAAATTAGATCCATTGAATAAGAACAAAAATGTCGATGATGATTTTCGTGACCAAAGTAAAAAGGACCTACCGGCTGGTGTTAAGAAATTACAAGATGTAAGATATTTGATTTCAATGAAATATATTCAATTTTTGAAAATAGAAACATGATGAGAAAGAAGAAGATCCTGACCCGTCGGTTCATTTCTATTTGAAATTATTTGGTGCTGATCTTCGTTCACGTGATGTGACAGATAAAGTTCAAGATATTCTTCGAGATAATCTACGAACATTCATTCGAAATCAATTATTAAATAAATTAAAAGATCTCGCCGGAAAGAATCCAATCTACCGTTTGCCATTAGAAATCGGCGCTGCATCAGCTGCGGCCAATGGTTTGACACTCTATCGATCGGCACAATTCGGATTTGTTGCTGATTTATCAACAGATTTTAAGAATACACGTGATAATTCAGGACTTGGTTTATTTAAATTAACTAGTCAATCAGCGTAAGTGATCCTTATTGAGAGTTTTTTTTGTTGTAAAATCGATTTTAGATTGAGTTTTTCATTGACATTTCAACGAGAAATTGCATCACCATTAACAAGTCTCGGCGAAACGATTCAAGTCGGTGCATTAACCAATGTACCATTTGAATATTCGGCTGAAGCCAGTAAAGACGGACGTGTAAGAGAATTCAATATTTTAAATGCACAATCAACACTTCTAGCAACTGAGTAATGAAGAAACTTTTACTTTTTTTTTATATTAATTTTATAAATTAATTTTTCTTTTGTAGTTTTCAATATTCAGTTCGAACATCGAAAGGTCTCAAATTGATTGCAAATCCTAGTGGTGGTGCTCTCGATCCGTCATGCACGCCAAGTATGCTCTATCGTGCGTTGGGTGTTCAAGCATGTTTGAATTTGAATCCATATCGATCGATTCAACTTGGTAGCCGAGCAGTTTATCCGATAACTGTCACTCTGAGTAAAGATCCAGCGATTAAAAAATGGCGTATTGGCTGGCGTTTCAATGCTGTCGATGCACCACAATACGAAGTTGCTGTTGAAAAAGTCGGTACAACAGGAACTTATCCTGGTTTAGGAATTTCGGCGACGAAAACGGGCAATAATTTCGATATTAAAGTTCTCACTGGTATGAAATCATTTAATGTTAAAGGTACGCAAACAGGTAATAAATTCGATGGTAAAATCTATTCGAATGAAAACAAAGAAGTGATGACAACATCGGGCACATTAACAATTACGAATGATGCTTTTCAATTGGATAGTAAACTCGTCGATAGTACGAGTAAAAAAGAAGTTCTACAATTGAAAACAAATATCTTAGCAAATCGTGGCAAAGGTCTTGTTGCTGATATTGATTTAACAACGCCGGATAAGAGTCGATCGTTTCGAATACATTTTCTCGGTGATATTTACAAACCGGATAGTAAATTATTTCATATCGATGGACAATTTCAACTTGGCGAAGTCAATTACAATGGTAAAGTTCATTTAGAACGAACTGCTGCATTGACACGCATTGAATTACGTCGTTCAATGAAATTTACTAAAAATTCACCTGCAAATGGTTATGATTTTGTTTACGAGAGAAAATCGAATCCAACTAAAACACAACACAATCAAAATATTGTTGCTCATCTATCGTTACAAGTACCCAATCAAAATAATCCAGTGAATCTATTTGATTTTAAGACTGAATTCATTCGTGCAAATGATCTATCGAATGCAACAATTTCGAGTTCACTGGATTTTCTTATTCTCACACGACAGCCACCTGTTCACGAACGTATCGAATTCGATTACGCACGAAAATCTGTACGAACTAATTCAGCAAGCAAACGTTTACTTTCACCGGAAGCAAATTTAAAGATTCAAATCAAAACGAAATCGAATGTTTTCAAATTTCTACTCGATCATCGACATCGAAAGAGTTCCGAAGGTTCGAAAAAAGGTCCGCAAACTCTTCCGCCAACATTCGATCTTGCCAATAAAATTCATATTGCTGCCGATACCGATAAATTACTTCCTGATCTTCCTCGACCATTTGCTTTCGATGTTTTATCCGATCTCGATTTCGAATTATTGAATACAGTCGATTATAAATTTCAATATGATTTTCGTCGTCGTCAACGATCAGCCGTATTCACTTATCATTCACAAGTCGATAAAATTACTGACAATCATCTTTTCTATGGCACGAGTAAATCCGAATTACAATGGGATAATAAAGAGAAAAAAGCGACGGCAATCGGCAATTTTGCAATTTGTACACATTCACGAACATTAAAAACTCATTGGGATATTGATACAAATCTTGTTCCGGATAAAAATGATATTCAACTTGATTTCAATGTTCGTTTTGATCGACAAGCAAAAAAAGTTTCACCGAAATCTTTCATTGGCGTTTATAATCTTACAATCAAAGCTCCTAAACATAAAGCTTTTCAATTGATTGATCTCGAAGGTAATCTTACGAAACAACAACGAACATTTCAAACATTCAATTCAATTGCCTATCGAGTTGATAAATCATTGAAAGAATACAATCTCAATCTTGTTTTCAATCGAAATCAAACAGGTGATGGTTCATTACAAACACATGTAACACTTTCATTTCCATTTAAATATATTCCATATATAACACATGATTTCAATTTGGCACGAGCATCGCCCAATGGTCGAATCAATCTTATTGAAAGTAAATTATTAGCTAAACCGGTTGTTGCACATTATGCACGCGTAAGCATCGCTCGTTCACAAGAAACGAAACCACCGTGTGTTCAAGTTACAAATGAAATTGAATATTTACGTGCCAATGGTGATAGTCTACATGTTTTATCTAAAGTTGATGTACAACGTTGGTCGAAATTACATTCATTTGGTTTATATAAACGTAACAATGATCTTTTACATAAACATTCAATTGGATATATTTTCTCGAATAAAACAAGAAAAGTTGCCTTATCTTTGGAAAGTCCACAATTATCTGGTAATCCATTGAGTATTATCGGTGAATTGACAATCGATCGAGAGAATCGTATTGGTAAACTCAAATGGCCACAAGAATTCGGTGTTCATTTAGAATTTGGTACACCTCTATCGAATTTAACAGCATTACATGTTTTCTATAATCTACCAATGTTCAATAAAAATGCCGATAGAAAGGTTGATGGCGTCATTGGTTTTAAACTTGCTTCACCAAAGATTACACCGATTAGCATCTATGGCCACGCCAAAGGTTCATTGAATACAAGTCTTCATATATCGAAATCGATTCATGTTGGCAATGATATTGCGTTGACAACACTTCTAACAGCACAATATCATCCACAATCGGTCAATCAAATGAGTCTTTCAACGGCAATGAAATTCTACAATCAAGAATTTCAAAATTCACTCTATGCACTTGTTAAAAAACATCAATTCATTGTTCGTGGTGTGATTAATACAACAAGTAATAAAGATTATAAATACGAAATGGATATTGGCTATGATGATGATTTATTAACGGGTCATACGGAACGAACAGATAGTCGACAAACAATTGTCTCGGATATCGACGCAAAGAAATGTTCGGCAACAGGAGTCTATGCTCGTTGTTATAAAGGTGATATAACGATTCAATCGGGAAGTAATGCTGTTGGAAAGAAAGGTTCATTTGATCTTAGTCTTGGACGTGGCGCAGCGAAATTAGAAATTAAAGTACCCGATCAAATCGAATTAAAACTCGATCATAGTCATACAGGTCGTATACGTGACGAAGATTTTAGTTCGAAAACAAATGTCGATGGTAAATTTTTACAAGACAATGGCAAAGGTTCGTTCAGTTATTCGGGTTCAGTGGAAAAAGAAAATGGACAATGGAATAGTTTACAAGTTAAAAGCTCATTAACCGACTCACAAACAGGTCAACCTCTCGTAGCCACTGACGTACGTTTCAATCAGAATGCTGCTAATAAATTATCCGGCGATGTTCAACGTAAAATCGATGTTCAATTTCAACGGCAAGGTCGAACAGTTATCGATTGGTCGAGTCAATCGAACAAATGCAAAGATAATCCAGCCAATGTTCTCAATGGTATTTGTCAAACAACGACATTCACATTGAAAGCTAGTAATCAATTAGCACAACGTCTTCGACAACGTTTAGAACTGCCAGTTGATCCGAAATTGGCCGATCCAACCGGTCAAGTGAATTACGATGGAACATTGAATTTAGATGTTAAATTCGATCCTAAAACAGGTCCACATAAAGTAACATTGGATTTAAATCGTTTGAAAGAAGATGCTGTCGATGTTGATGTTTCATTTCAACCGAGATACGATGATCAACCAATGAATATTCAAGTAAAAGCGAATCTACCTCGAACGAATCCAATTTCAGTTAACTATGATGAAAAACGAAAAACACCAACGAATTTTCAAGGTATTCTTAAATATTCGTTCAATGCAAATGATGCATCGGCTGAGAAAACTTATCAATGTGAAGTTGATCGACCGGATGCAGGTGATTTCTCGTTGGATTGTAAAGGCGAACGAACAACATTAACAATTGATATCGATCGAAAAGCTGGAATATCGAAAGTTTATGTTGATTTAAATCGATTTGCAGGCGAACGTATTGGTTACGAAGGTGTCAGAAATCCCGAAACCAATGAACTCGATGCAACATTATACACACTTGTTACATCATGGAATATTAAACGACAACCAGGCAAATCGACAGTTGTCATTGTTAAACAGAAAGATAAAGAAGTCCTACGTGTTGAAGGTACAAAAGTGAATGGTCAAGAAATTGAAGTAAAATTTTCACCATCAAATATTCATCTTAAACTCGAATGGGACAATTCAACTGTTGTTACACTCAAACAAACATCTCCTCAAGCACGAAATCTTCTCTCATTGACCATTGATCGTGCACAAATTCGTCCCTATTTACCATCATTACGTAATCAAAATCGTCCATCGCATGATATCGATCAAATATTAAGCAAATCATCGAAACCATTAGTTGAATTAGCTCTCGATTCTCATATTCTCGTTGCTCTTTCTCAAGCATTGAATAAATTAGGTTCGCACAATGGTCGATTCGGTTTAGAAACAATTAAAAAAGTGTTTAAACTTCAAATTGGTGATGCTCTTCTCACTGTTTACAATACACAACATTGGAAAACTCATCGAGAACATAGTCAATTGCCTGAAAGCTATGCCATACGAATTGTCAATGATCTCAATGGTAATTTCGTTCAATTGTCAACGAATAAATGGAATGAACAACGATTAGTAGCGAAAATAAGTCACTCGTTCGACGGTGGAAAAACATTAGTCAACGATTTGAAACTCGATCGAAATTATGCATATCAAGTCGGATCGATCTATTTTTTTCATAGTCAAGGCTATCGAAATATTGAAACAGCTAAACAACTTCGAAATTATACACGGAATTTCGTTGTTAAACATTTAGTCAAAGATTTCAATCAAACCAATCTTGTTGGTTTAATTCAAAAGTTTCGAGAACGTTTACGAACAATAATCGATGTTGATTATCAAGCATTGAAAGAAGTCATCAATTCATGGAACAAAGAATCCGAGAAAAGTTTCCTTCGACAATGGTCAACTCGTCTTGGTCTAAGCGAATTCTTTGCTAAATATCCGACATATAATCAAGTAGTCGATCGTATTTCGGCCATTCTTCATGCTCGTTCAGTTGAACGTGAACAATTCTGGCGTGAACGTATCGAAATGATTGTTCAAAACAATCGTTTGAAAGATTTGTCCGAACGTTTTCAAGTTCGTCGAACAGCATTCATCAAACGTTTACTAGAACGTGCCGAGAATGTTCTCGATCGACTTCTGCCTAAAGTCGATCAATCTGATATCGACAAACGTATTGCTGATTATGTACAAAAACTAGTTGCAAGTTTCGAACAATTATCCAAACAGAATACAGGCCGATGGAAAGCTATTTTCAAAACTATTGACGATGCAAGTAAAGGCGATGAAAATAAATGGTTTCGAATACTTGTTGCTGATATCGATTCGGATAAATTTGCAACAGCAGTTGATGCTGAAACATCGAAATCAATGAAGAAATTAAGTGCATCATCGAAATTACTCATTGGAAATCTGCAGAAATTTTCAAGACGTATTACACAACGGCAAGAAGCCGTTCGAGAACGTGTCAAAAACGCTATTCGAAATCTGCCGAATGCATTTCTTAATAATACGAATTTCGAAGTTTTAGTTCCACTTGGTCGTCAACCAGGTAGTTATGCTGGTTCGAGTGAATTGTTACTTGGCATTGGTAGTTTACTTCGAAATCGTGATCAAGCATTCGATACGATTCGTTCGATTCTTCAAAATCGTCTGCAATCTCGTTCAGAAACATTTATGAATTATTATAAAGCTTTACGTACGTTAGCTAAACGTCTATTCAAACGAAATCCATCTTTAACACCTGAATATCAAGCGATTCTAACTGAATCGGGCGATGGTTTAGATGTACATGGCAATTATATTTATTTGAATCCAGCTTGTAGTTATTTATTAGCGCATGATTTTGCTGATTTACAATTTTCATTTCGATTTGTTAACGGTAAAATTCATTCGATTCTACCGACACAAGGCGAAATCAAAGAATTCGAATGTTCAAATACGGGACGAGTACAAATTTGTAATCACGGAAGTTTCTATTCGCTCAATGTTCCAATGTATTATGGTTTGTTATGAGACAGAGAGAGAGAGAGAAATAGTTTTTCATCTTATGATTGATTGTTTAGGTGGACGAGTTCAAGGTGCACTTGGTGATGTACGTGATCGAAGTGGAAAAGGACAGAATAATCTCAATGAATGGTTAATACAAGATTGTCCAGCTGCTACACGTGATCCGCCGAAAAAGAGTCTGCAAACAATTTTTGAATGTGCAAGTGAAGATGATGTAAGTCGAATCGGCATCAGCTTTTTGTTTTGAAGAAATCTTTCTTATTTGTTTTTCTGTTCAGGATAAAGAAGAATTCTGCGAAAATTTCGTTGAAAAAGGTATCAAAGAAGGCAAAGACAAACGTGTTTTACTTATTCAAGCTTTAGAAGCACGTGAAACAGTTGTTTGAAGAAAGGACACGCAAACAATTTGTATATAGTAAATTCAAAGACGTGCAATTCTTAGATGGACATTATTTGACTGCTGTTTTTCGCTTTTCTCTCTCTCTATCTATCTAATCAATCTATTCGCATCTGTAGTTTGAATTTGGTTTCTTTTTCAAAATAATCAACTTGTTTGTTTTATCGTAATCTTTTCTTTTTCAAGAATTAGTTCTATTTATTCATCAGATATGTAATTCATCATAAAATCAAAATCTCGATAACTAACACGACCATCACCGTCGACATCGAGTTGCCTAGAACGGGAAAACAATAAATTTTATACTTCTAGAAAATCGATTTGAAACATACTTAAATGCTGAATCGATTGCCTCGGGATTTAATTTAATATTTAAGCGTTCGAATGCTCGAATAAAATCTTCTTTATTTAAAAATCCTTTGCCTAAAATAAAGTGAAAAATTCTTCTTTTTTTTGACGGATTTATTCAAATTACATGTTCGATCGAGAATAAGAAATGTTTCACGATTTTCATCTTCACGATCAATTCGATGTTGATAACTATGTACAAAATCAATGAATTCATCGAGCGTTAAACCTACACGAAAACAGAATTTGGAGTTCTTTGAAATAAAAGATTTCTTTTTCTTTTGATTACCTGGATGAACTCGATTAGGAACACTCGCAAGTAATCGTTCAATTTTATACTACAAAGAATGTTACGGATCAATCATAAAATATCAAGAACCTTGATTATACTTTATCCATTTTCAAGCCATAAAGTCGTATCGATGCAACTTTGATGTCCTCTCGATCGAGATAACCTTTTCCTTTTCGATCACATTCTCGAAATAACTAGAAAATGAGAATCATAAATTTTATCACGTTCACTTCACATTCTTCGTTTCTTACTTTTTCAATATCAGATCTATTCATTCTCCTATCTGACAATCTAAAATCAACTTAAAATAGATGTACGTCTATAAATATTACTGTCTAACTAATAGAAAATCTCCAGAAAAAGATGTAATCAATGATTAAAAAAATTGCACAATCAAACGTTTTCTTTTGATTTCACGGGGGTGAGGGTTGTTTACGGTCGACAGTATTTACTCATTCGTTGTCGACTTTCGATTTCAGTTTTTTGCAATAAACGATAGATTTCATATTTTTCTTTATGAAAATCAGCGATTTTCGTATCAGGCATATAGGTTTCAATTGGACAAGCGATGTTATTCAATAAATCTTGAACTTCTCGAGCATTATCCGCAATCAATTGACCACTAATTGCTGAACCTAACAGAACACAATCGATACTTGGATCGGATACATAAACCGGCATTTGAACAACATCAGCAATAATTTGTGTAAGAAGCGGTAATCGTGCAAGACCACCACAGATTTGTATAACACGAAAATGATGACCAGCATTGCTCATAGCTTCGATAATATGTCGACTATCGTATGCAACCGCTTGTAGAACAGCTAAATATTGAATAGCTAGATTATTAATCGACGTATCAAATCGAAGACCGGTTACCGATGCACCTAATTCTGGATCGGCTAATGGCGAACGATTCCCATGAAAATCGATCGTCATATGTAAATCGCCACTTAATAATGAAACATTTCCGACTTGATATTTCGCTTGTAGATTAGCCAAAGTCGAATTTAATAGATCAAACACGGATACATTCTGTTGGTCAGCTAATTGTTTTAATTCAGCATAAGCTGGATGTGTTTGTATAACATGATCGATTGATTTGCCTGCAGCCGATTGACCACCTTCGCTAAGCCAAAGATTAGGTATCAAAACATTATAATGTGGACCCCAAACACCTGGTACAAAAACACCTTTTTCACTACACGCCATAAAACAACTCGATGTTCTAAATCGAAATCAAACATGAATTCTTTTACCAATACGATCTTTCTCTTACCCAGCAACGATAACTAATCGTTCACTAAGTTGAGTATCAGCTATTGGTGATTTACAAGCTAAACCACCTAAAGCACCGGCATATGCATCAATTAGAGGCGAGCCAACATGAATCCCAGGCAATAAGCCTAGTTCATCAGCGGCTTGTTTATTCAAAAGATCTTTGTCCGATGTTGAAAATGGTTTTCGAACAAGTGTACCAAGTTTTTCGCTGTTATTTTCCATTAAATCACTTAGATCAAATTTGGCCCAGAAATTTTCATCCCATCCTTGTCGATCTTCCGATGAACGATAGCATATTTTACATACTGATGAACAAAGCGAACGATCTAATTGATCGGTTGCACGAAAATGTAGAAAATCAGGCAGATCAAAAAAATGTTGAGCACGTGTCCAATTTTCTTTCGATAGGTTTCGTTTCAACCACATGAGTTTGCCCGGTTGCATTTCCAAACTAATTTTACCGCCGAAATTTTTCAAAACATCATCCGAACTCGCATTAATAATTGCAGCTTCGGCATGTGCTCGATGATCGAGCCACATGATTATATTTTGTTTATCATTGCCTGAACGTGATACACTCACAGGTTGATAGAAACCATCGAGTACAACTAATGAACATGTTGCATCGAAACCAATCGAACGTATACTTTCGATTTGTTTCGATGTAAAATTGCCAAGTTCAAGACATTTTCGAACACAATAACAAATCGATTCCCAAATATCAGTGGATGATTGTTCGTATTCTAATGGTGCGTCCGATGAATGAAAAGTCTAGGACAGCAAACAAAAACCGAGAGTTAGCTTTTTTTTGTTTTACAAAAGAAAATACTTTGATCGGTTTTTGACATTGAACAACAGGCGTCCATTTTTCATCGAAAAACATACATCGAACACTACCGGTTCCAACATCGACACCAATCGAATAGGATGTCATCTAAAATAATCTGAACTTCGTTAACGATATTGTTTATTCAACGAAAAACCGAAAAAGAAACCAAATACAATGAACGTATCACAGTACAACAAAAGAAATCGAATGAAATTAGATTGAAATTGTCAGATTAATAATAATAGAAGAAAGAGAGAATGTGTGTGAGCAAGAGAGGAAAAAAGAAAGACGTCTATTTAATTGGCTTTCGGATATACTTAAAATATGAATACATAAAAACTCCGAGCATTGTAAAGCATAAACCAAATATTTGGCGTTGATTTAATGGTTCATGAAAGATAACTGAGCCAAAGAAAATAATCAATAATGTCTTCGAATGTCCAATCATATTATAAGCTACAGCCGAAAGATTTCCAATAACCCAAAAAATACTAAAATTAACAAAGAATGCCACAATACCACATAATAATATCAATGATAATGTATCGAATGTCATGAATTTGCCTAAATCTGTGATGGGTTCAAAAAATGGAACGAAAATTAACAGTAATAAGCCTGAGAGTGGTGCTTGATAGAATAATAACTGTAATGAATCACATTTGTACGTATTTTGATAGTATTCAACAAGTATTTGATATATTGCAGTGAAACAAACGGAGGTTAATGCACCTGAATAAAAACGAAAAAGAAAATGAAAAGAATAGACTCAAGGCTTTTGCATTACATATTAAACCAAATACATTGAACTGCAAATCATAATAAGTACTGATTAACGTTCCAAGAAAAACAGGTACAAACGATAAAACGATCGGAAAAGGATAGTGAGCTTTAAAGAACAACCAACTAATAATCATTACCGCTAGGAAGAGAAAAATAAATACAGTTTGTTATCTTTAGTCAATATTGACGAATATCACGTACTTGGTGTAACTTGTAATTTAATTAATTGATATGTACCAACTGTATTATATTGTAACGAGAGATTGCTAAAAGCAATAAAACCACCGAAACATGCTGAGACAGGAATCATTTTTAAAATTGGCAGTTTGACGTAGGTAAACAATTTAGCTTGCATACACACAAGGAGAAGAAGAAAGGTAACAAAGAAATTAAACATCGTTAAAGTTAAATTTGGAAAATGATGTTTAACATAAATCCTATATTTCGAAAAAAAAAGAAAATGAAATAAATTAATGAAAAACAACTTTTCAAGAATAAATTACCATTTTGCTAGATTAATGACAAGAATAGATGAAAGAAAATTGATTGAGAATATCACTGTCGACCAAACACATGATTTCACTACATGTCGATTGGCAGTTTGACCATTGGACTCAGACGACATTGGCGTTGTTATAAGATTAACCGTGCTGGATTTTTCACTGTATTCAGGATAGGATTTCGAAGACATCAACAAATAGAAAGAAAAACAACGATTACTTTCGATTTTTCTTTATTGAGTGAAGAACAGTAAGAAAATTTTATAAAAAATAGCTGATCAAACAAAAAGATTTTCTATTGCATTCAACCATAACATGTTGGTTTGTCATGCATACATTTTTCATTGATCAACAGGTCTCTCAACTCATGCTTGATGCAGTTATCATAGAAACGAGAGAAAAATAAACGAAGAACAAAAAAGAAACACGCACATACACACACGTACGACAGAACGGAGAAAAAAAAATGAAGAAGAAGCGAAGCAGGTGATTCAAGGTCTACGCACAGCCAATCGAGACATGATGACCGATGTAGATACTAATGCATTTCGTTGACCCTGCAAATAGCTAGCTCCAATAGCGGCTAACATTGCTAATAATTGAGCAATAATCATAAGATAATATGAATAACAAAATGAATGTGTTGTTTGGCTAGCAAATACCACGCATGTTGTTGTAAAAAAGAAACTGGCCAATGTCAGTGAACTAACCGAAGCAAATGAAAAATAGCGAAACCATGACGTAAAACGATAATTAAATATATCGAAAATAATTGTCGAAAAAAGTCCAATTAAAAGTAGTAGAAAACCAGTTATTGTCAATGCTATTGGAGTTTGTAGAATTGAATAAAAACATATGACAGGTTGCAAATGACATAGTTTCCATAAACCAGCACGTACATATTTAGAATGCGCCCAATGTGTTGTGCTGAGCGAAATAATAACAAATAGAATCGTGCTCAATATTAAACCGAGAATAGTACATGCAAGAATGTATTTAATATTCAAACGATTGATTCGCATTGCAAATGAAGTTCGTTTGTTTGTTGAATCAAACGAAAAACGAAGACAATGATAAGAATGAAAGGCAATACTCTGACTGTTTGGTGAACAGATGGTATCAATCAATTTTCTGGTTCGATCAGCTATCTCGAAATTTGCATGAAAAAGAAGAAAACCGTTTTATTCATTCGTGTTTTTATTTATTTTTCTATTGACTAGAATAAAAGCATTAATGTTTCGTATCGAGATTTTCAAGATTAAGATTCGATGTACTGGCATTCATATCTTCGGACATAAGTGATACTCGATCACTATCGCAATACGGTTCGATTGAAGTACTGCCTGGATTTGCCGATGATTTCGTTCGTTTACGAAGAATTTCTCCTATAATATGATGTGTTTGTTCTTCGGCATCGAATGCATTTGCTGATTCGGCCAGAGTATTCGTTGGACACGTGAGTGCTGTCAATGGTGACGACATATGACTTGGCGGTGACCATTGCAGACAATTCGTATCGATGGCTAAGAGAAAATAGAAAAAAGAAAAGTATATGTATCGAATTTTTTTTTGTTGTCGTATTTCTAACTATCGGTTATTGAAGTATATTCATTTGATTGTATTTGATTGAAATTGATATCATTACTATTAGTCGAATTTAATCGTTGAATAGTCGATCGTCGTCGCAATCGATGTGGAGTTCGTTTTGTTGACGTTCGTTCGGACGCTGACGAACGTAGATTTGTCATTGATAGTCGATTGAATTCTTGTTGACGTGCTGTTAAATCATAGGCAGTCAATGTTGAAAATCGACGTCGTTGTAGAAGACGACCATCATCGAACAATGATAGAGGACTTCGAACATATTTTTGTTCGTCAAATGATTGATTTATTAGAATTTTCTCGATTAATCCATACATATTCGTATTCATATCTTCTAAACGTTGCAAACGACAATCGAGATTTTGAAGAATCAAACGATTTTGTGTTTCACGTTGATAGATATCATCAACTCGTAGGACTGTTGCATCGACACTAAATCGAAATGATGATTGATGATTTTTTGTCAAATCGAAAAACAAAAAGACTCTATTACCGTTCGGATGTGAGCGAGATTTGTTCGGCTGTCGTATTCTTTTTCTCTCGATCTTTCATGGCGAAATATTCATCGATTTGTTCTTCTTCAAAATCATGAATTTCTGATACTTCTTTTTCGCTAAGAAATAATTCTAAAAATCAAACTTGAACATATGATATCAAAGACAGAAAGACGACACAAACTTAATCCATGATCGACTTTGAATTTCTTTCGTCGACAAAGACGTATTAAAAGTTTAATTAGAAAAAATAAATGAGAAAAAATAATAAATGGCGGTGGTAACATCGGTTTTGATTCATATTTTAAAACGATATAATATCGATGATATTTCCAAAGTTGATCCGATGATTTCGATATACGAATATATGTATTATTAAATGTTGCAATTAGAATTGAAAGAAGTAAAATATTGCAAAAGATAAGATAGGCTGTCATTGTTATTGGTGTTACCCAATGAAATGGCATGCATTGAGGAGCGTCAGGTTCACTTTCGAGACAAGGTGGATCGATTGAGCCAGCGTAAACTTCACCATAGATCTAATCGAACGAAAAATACTACTTCTTGCGCTTTTTCTTTCGCTTAAACTCAATTTTACCATAAAATAGGGTTCGAGAAAGATTTCTTTAACTGATTTCCATGACCATGGTTCATTTGGAAATTTAATTGCTTGTCGAGACACACCAAATGAAACCATAATAACCAATATAATAATCACAAAATTGAATAAATCAATTAACTTCAGAAACGAAAAAGAAAAACAATGATTAGATTACTAAAGTTTTTAGCATTCGATTTACATTCTGTGCAGCTATGTGAATATAAGGACCAAGTGATTTATGAACGGAAATATATGTTAATAGATGTATCCACCAATAGGACACATCAAGACAGTAGAGTAAACGTGCTATGTGAAGTGTATGAGAATTGAATCGAAGAATAAATGCAATGGCGTAAGTTAATAATGCTAACGAATCACAAATATGAACGAAATCCGAGAAATATAACTAAAAATTATCGGAATTACTGAATAAATTTTCATATGTTTCGATATAACTTACGATTAATCGTCGTCGAAATCTTGGCGATGAACTTGTACAAATCTAAATATTAAAACAAACAGTTACAAGTCGAATTTTCGAGTCGTTGGAATATCGAACTTCTCGTGCTATATCCAGTATTACTGTTGTTAAATAAAACGTTACAATATATTCTAGAAAACGTGAAAATGATAAAATATGATTTTGGACTAAAACAAAACTCGTCTACCTGCTATACTTGGTGTTAAAGGTGTTCGAATAAGAACCATATATGTAAAAAGAAAAAGAAAAAGTAAATAGAAAATAGCATTAAACCAAAATTTCGTTATTGGTGCATTATAAAATTCATAAAATCGTTGTGTCAATGGAATCGACGAAGGCATCGAAGGTAGCTCATCGAGTTTTTTCGGCATTTCAATATTTAAATTCATATCACTGATATCATCTGTTTGTCCTGGCACGGGCAATGTTTGCTTCAATGTATTCGTTTTACTCAAATTAATCATTTCAATTGCTTCGCTTTCAACATTTGGATTTTCAGTAATGAATTCAATTGATGTATCCTTAGGTCGTTTCGTTGAAATACGTCTCTTGGTATTTTCATCCGATAGTCGACAATGCGTGTAATCATTTGATATTGTACCTGAGTGAATTCCTTCACTATCATAATCTTCATCATCGTCATCATCATCATCTTCATAATCACTATCATCTTGTGTTGCTAAATGTTCTTCATGAGTTTTCGGTTGTAATTTTAATTCTTCGACACTTTTAAATTCAATACGAAGAACAAGAGGAAAGAAGAGTATCGATGCAATAACTTTCCAATTTAAATATCGTCGAATCGACATACCACCCATCCAAAGATCATTTAAAATCGTTTGACAACATTTATGTGCAACGAACTCTTGATGATGAGATATGACAGCTAACGAAAGACATGTCCAATCAGACCAATTCTTGAGTTCGTAGGTTAATAATTGCCATGTCTTATCGTCATTTTCACGGTAGCATTGTTCGAGAACGCCGAGAGCTAATTCACGAAATTGACTAAGAATTAACAGAGGAGAACAAAAAACACAAATTAATTCGGAATAAAATCAAGCAAAAACAAACTCGGCATAATTAGCTAGTTCAGTTGCAACTTCAACTTCTAATTCATCATCTTCAGCTTCGTGAGATAAAGCTTTATTTAGTTTATATGCAACTAACGCTAAAAGAAACAAAAATCAAATGAATTATTCTTTCGTTCTTTTTTTGTTTTCCAGAAAAAAATACCTTTTGCCATCGCTTCTTCACCTTAAAATAATTCGAAAGAGAAGAGATTTCTTAGAAAAAAAAACATGTTAAACTAAAAATCTCCTCTACCTCTCTCCCAGAAAAATAACGCCATCTGATGTCTCTTCGTCAGTACTGCCCATATTAATAACTCATTATATGGATACTGAAAAGTATCATCAACAGGTTTCAATATTGTGCTCAATGTTGTTCGATGTAACTATTTAAATAATAATAACCGATTTCAACTCATCTCTCTCTCATAAAATTGACCTACATGTGCTAATGTATTCGGTTGTTTGCATGTCGTTGCATAGCGCATGCGAAATCGTCGTCGAGTATAATTCGATCGATAGCCATGTCCCATTAATTTCTCAAGAATTAGACCAACATCAGGTAGTGTATAGACACCTGCTGCTGTCGACTAGAAAACATCATATTCGTTATTATTATTATTATTCTTTTTCTTTCTTATGTTTTTTAATAAAAAACACTGAACCTTTCGGATTTTCCGTATATCTTTTGCAATATAATGAAGTGTGTTCGGTGGCCCATCACGCTAGAAGAAAGATTTAATCAATGTCATGCTTACAACGGAAGTTAATCAGATAAAATTTCCGGAACGATTCAAATCCTATGGAAATATGCTACTTGCAGGAAAGACCTTCAATTTGATTCTCTCGTGATAATACATAATTATAGTCATCGCACTATAGAATGTGATATGATATTCTTACCGTATTGTATAATTCTTCGAGTCGTTGAATAGTTAGAAATTTTTGCATATAGATTCCATTTTCAAGTAATAATCGACAGAATTCAACTTTATCTGTTGTCAATGCTGTCATCATTATGTCTTCTAAAGCCAATATCTAGCAGCAAGAAAATTATCAGATGAAATCTCACGCTTTTTTTTTCTTTCTTCTTACGGGCCATTGATGTACACCGGAGAGAATATAATTTCTTGCTATATCAACTCGATTCCAAGTTAAAGCTAGTTTTAATTGATCAATCGATGATACACATGTACTACGTAGCAGACCAAGAAGAATCGATAGATCGATATCTTGTGATGATTCTTCACCCATTCGAAATACCGTAATCTTTTGAATTCAAAAGTAAATCAAATTTCTTTTCTTGTTTTTTTATTTTATTTATAATTATTACTAGATCTCGTCTTTTGACACACATGAGTAATTCTGTAAAAAGATGATTTGCTTGTTTTTTCGTGTAGCTAAATGTTTTCATAATTGTATGAATTAATTGCTCACGAATATCATCGGGCATTGTTCTACAAAAAAAAGAAAAGAAACATTCTTCTCAATTAAATCGATTTAGATAATCAATCTAATTGAATAATCTTTTTTTTCCCTCTCTATCGCAGATTTATCTAATTTTGATCTAGTAGTCTGTCGTCATTTGATGAAGTAACAATTTTCCTACCCATCGTCTTTCGCATATCGATGAGTAAATGCAATTAAATCAGCCGCTCGACCGCTTCCATCACAAACAACAACTGGCACTGGTGGATTATCGGTAACATGTTCTAAAACCATTCGTATCGTATTTGTTCCACCTTCAACTACGACACAAACAACAGGAATATTCGTTTGTTCAGCTTAAAATAAAAAAAAAGAAATTGTTTAAGCAACGAGAACAAAAAGAAAAGCATTCAAACATGTATGTGCCGTTGTTTGTTTCAAAAGAAATCTTTCGAAACGTTTGCGTAATAAAACTTCTCCGCCATATTTTCCACTTGTACCATTATCGACAAGTAGAAAATAATAGTGATTACTATTTAATGTTGCATTATTCTTTGTTGCAATAGCCTTTGAATGATATGAAACCGTTTTCTTTTTAAAAAGAAAAAAAAAAGCAGAGATTCTCTTTGATTTTTGTTTTTTGTGTGCATTTTACATTGATGCCAATGAGATTTTCTCGTCCTTCGACAACACCCCATGGTGAAAAGCCAATGCAAACGATATCTGATTTAGCTTTTGGAGATTTAGCAAAAAGAGCATCGCCGACATGTTTAACTACACCTAATGATAATGGAAAAACTTTCTTTTTTTTTTCATTTGTCAAACATTATTTTTCCGGTTACCTTGTTGACATCCGTTCGTTATAATCCAAGCGCCCGTTGTTTTAGCCGCTCGAAAGAGTCCTTTCTTTAGTACTCGTCTTAATTTCGGTTGCAATTCGAAATTAGCTATGCCACCATCGATTGAAATAACCAATCGAGGTAATTTTAAATTCCAGACACGTAAAAATAGCTTCAAGACTAAATCCGGCCGTGTATCATATGACAAACGAATATACTGTGAAAACAACATGTCAACATAGATTTTTTTGTCTCTCTTTCGAAATCAATCTAAAAATTACTTGAGCTTTTGTTGGATGTGCCATGCCTTCAAATTCAATTACACCGAAAGCATCGGTCGATTCGCATCGAGTATGTTTATGTACCGACCAACGTTCGTGTTTATTAACCGAAAGAAGATTCATATCATTGACAAATGTTTGCACATTTTCTTGATGTTCAATAAAACTTCGTCCACAACAACAACGATCAAGGTCGTAATCATTTTTTGATGGAACATATTTAGCACATTCACGTTTTTTAAATGCACGTTGAATCCATGAAATATTATTTTCTGACTGTGTGAACAGAAAAACAACATACTAAATATTTATATTACTACTTTTATTCTCCATCTTACCGATGTTGGCGTGACCATCTTTTGCTCGTTATGATTTTTCTATTGTATGAGTTTCTTTTTTTCTCTTACTACTTAGTTTTATAACATGGGAACAACAGGATATGCTGTCGTTGTTGATGATAGTAAAGAAAAAAAATAAAAAAAAAGGAAAGACATCATCGTCATGCACGAGCATTATTATTATATCACACATTTTCTCTTTTTTTCCTTTTTTTCCTTTTTTTCTCGTTGTTCTCCTTTTTTTCCGAAACAGACTAAAAAGAAGAAGAAGAAGAAGAAGAAGAGAAAAGATTGACGACGTGTATAATTCGATTATTAACATAGATGCATACACTTAGTCTATACTTGACAGACGATTGTCTCAATATATAAATTCGATTCTGTTTTCTATTTTTTTCTAGTTTGTCTTGTTTTCTGATGCTGCTGTTTGTTTTTAAATACAATGAAGACCAAAAAAAGGAGAAAACAATTGAGAAATTTCTATCCACATACAAGCATAAACACACACACATTTATATATATATATATGTATATCGAAGAAAGAGAGCAGAAAACAAAGCGGTGTATATAAAATGAAAAAAGAGAGAGAGAGAGAAAGAAATCAATTTGTGGAATGATCTTGTTCAGACAAAAAAAAGTAAATGAAGATAATCTTTAATAATAAACTTGTTGATTTCATAAGAGAGGCTGTACACAAGAGAAAAATACATAAAAACGAAGTGATTAAAGATGTTTATGATTTAAAAACACGAACTACACGAACAATATTCGATCGGCAAATCGGACATTCGGCTAGTACTTTTCCACATTTCACACAAGTTACCTAGAATAAACAATATTTTATTGAAATTCATTCACCAACAAAAAAAAGCTATTTACCATATGACCACAATCCAAAAAGACACAATCGGCAATGGCATCCATGCATACTTTACATAATTCGCTATCACTTGCTGTGGCATTATCGAGTTCTTTGGCTAGAAATAGGAAAATAATGAAAGTGTTTATCAATCGAATGAAATACCTTTGATTTTTTCATTTTGTCGATCTCGGTAGAGTCGTCGAACTTTGTCGATGAGTTCACTTTTTTCTACGCAACCTTTGTAATCGACAAAATTAGCCAGTAGGATTTCTTTTAATTCTCGAACAGATAAATCTTCAATATTATGTTCATTATTCAATTCACTCAGAGACTTTCGACGTGGACGTTGAGAACAACTCGTCGTTGTCGTTGTCGTAGTTGTTTGTTGCTTAAGAAAGAAGAAAAAAAAACAAAAATATTGATTAAAAAAAAGAAAATAATGAATTACAGTATTCGAATTTGTAGTGGTTTCATTCGTTGTATGTCGTTGAGTTTGAGGACTAGCTGTTGCACTATTTGTTGTTGTCGTCGTTGTTGTTGTATAAACGAAATTACCCGGCGAAGTAAAACTATACGTAAATGGTCCATTTGTTGTCGCACCAAAATTAAATGTTGCTGATGCGCCATTGCCATTATTAGTTGTTGTTGTTGTCGTTGTTGTTTGTTGATGATCACCGAGTGTATGATGTAGGACACCGGAGACTGTATTTGTGACGTAATCTTGTAGATTAGCAGCGAAATGATTCATTTGACTGGCGAATGATGACATTGTATGTTGGAAATTAGTGAAATTGCCTGGTTTCGGTGGTTGAGGCGGTGTTGGTGGAGGCACGGGTGTACTTGTTGTTGTGGTTGTTGATGATGAGGAAGCACTTGTCGACGTCGAATATTGATTAAATGTCGTGTGAAATTGTTGTTGATTTGTATTCGGTGTGGATGTTGTTGTTGCGGTTGTTGCTGTTGCTGTTGGTGTTACTGGCGGTGTTTGTTGTTGTTGTTGTTGTTGAATGAGTAAACGTGTGAAAGGTATATGCCGGTTTTGTACAATTAAATCTACTAATTCTTGTTTTTCTGTACATGTATGATGAGAAATATTTTTCGCTTGTAAATAGCACCTTAAGTGTTTAACTTTTAATGCAAGTAATTGTTCATCGGTTGTTGATTCACTTGAGATTAATTGACAAACAAGACATATACGATACGGAGAATTATAATGACGTTCACGTGGTGCACAATTTGTACAATACGATTGTCGACATACTGCGCAATTTTTCTACAAAAAAACACGATTTTATTGGCTTTTTTTTTCGGTGTCATCGTCTTTACTTTTCTTTTGACTAATGTATAATTTGTATGACAATGTTCGCATTGATCATTCGTAACGGGTGGCATGTTATGTTCTTTGGTTCGATGGAAATTTATTTAGAAGATATTCATTATATTTGTTGAGAAGATCTCGGTAAAGGATTTTTCTTATACGTAGGTATGTGCGTGTGTGTATGTATGTGTGTTTTTTGCTATATCGGTCAATCAATCAATCTGTCTGACAGACATGTTGTTGTTGCTTCATATTTTCCAGCCAATCAAAAATGTTCTTTCATAGGGAATTAATTTTTTTCGAAATCGAAACTTTTTTTACGATAAAAATTCGTTTTTTAATTATGATTTTTATCGAAAGAAAAAAATAAAATAAACAATAAAATTCTATCAACGACATCTGTAGATGCGTAGGTGAGAAGTAAATAAATCACTTGTTGGCTCGTTCGTTCGTTCTAAATCTTCCATCATCTTCGAAAAAAAAGAGAGTTGTGTATATACGTACGTTCTTTGAACTAACATTTCATTCATCGATTGAAAAATGGCATCACGAGCCCGAGGAAGACAACCAGCGCGACAACGTCAACAACGAGCTACATCAAACATATTTGCAATGTTCGATCAATCGCAAATACAGGAATTCAAAGAAGCTTTCAATATCATCGATCATGATCGAGTTTGTTTAACTTGTCAAAAATACTGATCGATTGAAATCGATTTTTTTAGGATGGTTTTATTAATAATGAAGATTTAAGAGATATGTTTGCATCGTTAGGTAAAGTTGTTCCGGATGCCGAAATCGAAGCTATGATTCGTGAAGCACCTGGTGACCTTAATTTTACGAGTAAATAAAAACAAAACAAGCTGAAATAATTGATTCGAATATTTTTTGTTGTTGTTCTTAAAGTGTTTTTAACTTTATTTGGCGAGAAATTAACTGGTTCGGATCCTGAAGATGTTATTCGTAATGCATTTCTTGCATTAGACGAAGATCGTACGGGCAAAATCAGTGAAGAACGTTTACGTGAATTACTAATGAGTATGGGTGATCGTTATACGGAAGATGAAGTCGATGAACTCTTCAAAGACGCTCCAATCAAAGATGGACTTTTCGATTATCAAGAATTTGTTAAAATTCTTAAATACGGTCGAAAAGATCAAGATTAAAATCCGTCCAACCTGCGTTTTTTTTGCTTCTAACGCACACAGATATCGATACATACATATAATCACTTCTTTCTGTTTGTTTTCGTAATTCTGTCCATTGTTTTACACAAAATTAATTGAAATCAATCACATTCCATTTTAATTTGTCTATATTTTATTTTAGATGTCTGACGATGAATTACCATCGATGTCCGATGAAAAGAAAACCACGAAATCGAAAAAGAAAATGAAATCAGGTGGATTTCAATCGTTTGGTAAGTTTTGATAGTCGCGTCAAATGTTAGATCATTATTTTGACATTTGAATTCGAAGGATTATCTCCGCCGATATTTAAGGCAATTATGAAACGTGGTTACAAAGTTCCAACACCAATTCAACGAAAAGTAGAACAATTCGAAGAGAAAATTGTTTTCGAATTTTTGAATTTATTGAAAAGGCGATACCAGTGATTTTGAAGAATAAAGATGTTGTAGCTATGGCTCGAACGGGTAGTGGTAAAACGGCTGCATTTCTTATTCCGATGTTCGAGAAATTGAAAGGACACGATCCGGGTTCGGGCCCACGAGCATTAATTCTCTCGCCAACTCGTGAATTAGCTTTACAAACATTGAAATTTACTAATCAAGTATTTGAACGAGATTCAATTTTTGTCAAGAAAT
>Ga0209952_1000747_pt1 | contig 34968 bp, 42 predicted proteins | sample ThiBiot_750_biof_2_FD_183951 | JGI IMG/M metagenome (GOLD analysis project Ga0209952, IMG submission 183951) | Wastewater bioreactor microbial communities from Cape Town, South Africa - Thiocy_cont_750_biof (SPAdes) | ecosystem: Engineered > Bioreactor > Thiocyanate-remediating >...
GTCCCGAAGATCCTGTGAAAGCGTTCGCGCCATCCATGCTGGCCTCCTGCCACCAGCAGGAAGTCTGAATCACAACGCAGCCGCAAAGGGAATCCCCGACGAGTCAGTTCGTGTGGAAACCGCTCTAATGCTGGCTCTGACGCCTTAGAGCGACTATTATAGTCGTAGTTCTGGCGTGGGCGCTCGCGTCGGTGGGAGGTGATCATGCATGATCACCGCCCGACAATCGCGGGCCGCACGCGCGTTGCTTGGATGGAATCAGGAGACGCTCGCTGACAAGGCCCAGGTCTCGCTGACCGCGCTCAAGCGCCTCGAATCCCTAAGTGGGCTTGAGGTGTATGAGAGTACGCGCGATCAGGTCCGACGGACACTTGAGCGAAGCGGCATCGTCTTCCTGACGTCCGATCAGGGCGAAGGAGTCATGCTTGTCCGGGCCAAAATCACCTCTCCCGCCTCGTCCTAGTCCAACCGCACGCTTCCGCGGCGATGCCGCGCACACATCATACGATGCCGCGTCACACCCCTCGCGCATCGTCGCAAAACGAGTATGGTTAACAATTGATTCAGAGGCGACCATAGCGGCTGCCGGGGGATCGGCATGACGCAAGAACAATTTCTCGACGAGCCGCCACAGAGTCCCGCGCTCACCAGCTACGACCGGGCGCACATGAAGCTTTACCTGCGACTGCTCGACGCTGAAACCGACGGCGCTGATTGGCGGGAAGCCGTCTCCGTGCTGTTCGGCATCGACCCGGAACGCGAGCCGGAGCGCGCCCAGCTCATGCACCGCAGTCATCTCGCCCGCGCGCGCTGGATGACCGAGCAGGGCTATCGTCAGCTCGTCCGCGAAAGTCGGCACTGACGATCGGTGGTGCCGCTCCGGCATCACCCATTGCCGCTGGCCGTACTTCACGGGGCACACTCAACCGGCAATCGTGTCCGCCCAAACATGCACGCGACGTGCGGTCAGGAGGATGCGGATGGCTCTCGATACATCCCGGTGGCGCTCTTCATCGACCTACGATTTCGTCGACGGCCTCGTTGCGTCCGACCTTGCGTGGGAATGGCTGCGGCGCAACGCCGACTACCAGCGCGACTATGCTGAAATCGAACGCGGAGTAGTCGATACTCAACGTTACAGGGATTTGGTGCGTGCTCGATGGGGGCTGCAATTTCGAAGTCCCTCCAACGCTCAACGCCACCGAAACCACAGTCTTCTGGGCACCGGAGGCCGATCCGGGCACAGTCATCCTCACAGCGCTTCCCCCGATACCGGACTTGCAAAGTGTTGCGCCGCCTGACCTGGATCGCGAAACCGGGCGCAACTCGGCCGACGGCCTGAGCATCATCCACGGCCACGGCGCCAGCGCTGTGCGGGTGCTCCTGACCGACGACGTCGCTCCTGATCACCCTGTCGCTGCACTTGTTCCGCTCGGCGCCGACGGCCTCGATCGTATCGAAGCCGTCACCAGGCTCTGGCGGGCCTTCAACAATCGCCCCATGCACCCGGACTCCCGGCTCACCGCCCAGCAACGCCGCCGTCTGCGCCATATGCTCCAGGCGGTCGACGGACGCATGGACTGGGCCAGCTATCGACAGATCGCCGACGCGATCTACGGGTCCTCTCGCGTCGCCGAAGGTCCATGGAAAACCTCGGCTCTTCGAGACAGCACCATCGATCTCGTCAAGGACGGCTTCGCGCTGATCGCCGGAGGCTATCGCAAGCTGCTTCGCCACCGCCGGCGCCCGTGACTCGCTTCGCATCTCTCTAGGGGTGCGATTTAAGCCCTCCCAACTTCGCCATCCCCCCGCGCGGCAGCTCTTCGCCACCGTGGCCTTCGCCCGCCGCTGATCGCCAGCGGCCCCAACGAACGCCCCGGAGGCCCGATCATGTCCGCCAACATAGCCGGCTTGCCGCCGCGCTTTCTCCGCACCCCCGAAGCCGCACGATTCTTAGGCCTTTCCGGTCGAACGCTGGAGAAGCACCGGACCTACGGGACCGGCCCGGCATATCGCAAGCTGGGCGGTCGCGTCGTCTACGCCATCGACGATCTGCAGGCCTGGGCCGACAGCGGCGCCGTCACCTCAACCTCCGATCCGCGCGGTGCGGTCCTTCCCGCTAAGCGCCATGACGCGACGGCGCAGGCTCGTCCTGTCCGCCACGCCCGCTGAGACCTGCTCGCATGTCGTCCCGCCGTCACAGCACCGAACGCGAGCAGCTCGATCTCTTCCGATCGCTGCCGGGCGATCTCGCGCCGCGAGATGCGCAGGACCTCATGGCCTATCCGTTCTTCTCCCTCGCCAAGTCGAAGCGCCTGGCGCCGATCGACTTCAAGGCGGGATCGATCGTCATCCGCGTCGAGGCCGTGCCCGAGCATGGCATGGCCACCATCTGGGACGCCGACGTGCTGATCTGGGCCGCCAGCCAGATCGTCGAGGCGCGCGACACCGGCCTGCGGCCATCGCGACTCATGGGGACGACGCCGTATGAGATCTTGAACTTCATCGGCCGCGGCGTGTCGCTGCGCGACTACGACCGTCTCAAGGCCGCGCTCGACCGGCTGCAGTCCACCACCGTCGCGACCTCAATCCGCCAACCCACCGAGCGGCGGATGCATCGCTTCTCCTGGATCAACGAGTGGAAGGAGAAGGCGGATCCCCACGGCAGGCCCCTCGGCCTCGAGCTGATCGTGCCCGACTGGTTCTACGCCGCCGTCCTCGACGACGCGCTCGTGCTCACCATCGATCGTGCGTATTTCGACCTGACCGGCGGCCTGGAGCGCTGGCTCTACCGGCTGGTTCGCAAGCATGGCGGCCGGCAGGAGTTCGGCTGGAGCTTCGACTTCGTCCACCTCCACGCCAAGTCCGGTTCGCTCTCTCCTCTCAAGCACTTCGCCTATGACCTGCGCGACATCGTCCGACGCCAGGCGCTGCCGGGCTACCGGTTGACCATCGAGCAGCCGGCCAGCGGACGCGAACGTCTCTCCTTCGCTCCGACCGACCCGGCGTCCCTCGGCACGCGGCGGCGTCGCCGCTCCAACCCTCTCACTGGGGATAAGCTGTGAATAGCCTCGTGCTATCGGGGACCGCCCCTATCGTGCCATCGGGGACCCGACCCTCGTGCTATCGGGGACCGGAATCGTCGATTCTCCGCACGAACTCAGAGGCTTGCGGCTCCCGTAACTTCTCTAACCTAGATTCCTACGGAATCTTTCTAACGCGCTCCGCGTTTTGGCCGCCTGCGGATAACCGGCAGGCACCAGCCGGGAGCGCGTCATGATCGTCGCGCTCCTCAATCAGAAGGGCGGCGTCGGCAAGACGACGCTGGCGCTGCATCTCGCCGGTGAATGGGCTCGACACGGCCAGCGCGTCACCGTCATCGATGCGGACCCCCAAGGCTCTGCGCTCGACTGGTCGCAGAAACGCGCACGCGAGCGCTTGCCGCGCCTGTTCGGCGTCGTCGGCCTAGCGCGGGGCACACTCCATCGCGAAGCGCCGGAGCTGGCGCGCGACGCCGATCACATCGTCATCGACGGACCGCCCCGGGTCGCCGGACTGATGCGGTCCGCCTTGCTCGCCGCCGACCTGGTCCTGATCCCAGTGCAGCCATCGCCGTTCGACGGCTGGGCCTCGGCGGAGATGCTGTCGCTGCTCAGCGAAGCGCGCATCTACCGCCCGCAGCTCGCGGCCCGATTCGTACTCAACCGATGCGGCGCGCGCACCGTCATCGCCCGCGAGACGGCCGAGTCGCTCGCCGATCACGATCCGCCCGTCCTCGCATCCACCATCGGCCAGCGCGTCGCCTTCGCGGACACGGCGCGGTCTGGACGACTCGTTGCGGAAATTGACGAAGACAGCCCGGCAGCGCGCGAGATCGCCGCCCTCTGCGCCGAGATCGGGAGGATCGGATCATGACTGAGCGATCCCAGAAGCGCGCTTTCGCCGCGCGCCCCGCCGATCCCGAGACCTGGGTCAAAGCCTCCGATCCGCAACTGCTTCGCATCACTGACGCATCCGCCTTCACAGCGCGGCTGACCATAGACGTCACGCCCGACATGCGCGGCCGGATCAAGATCGCCGCGTTCCAGCGCGGCGTCACCGTCGCCGACATGCTGCGCGAGCTGCTCGCCCGCGAATTTCCCCCAGCCGAAGGAGGCACGCCATGAATGGGGCTTCTCACCTGCGCCGCGCGCCGGCGGCGCTCCCATCCGACGGTCTGACCAGCGTCGAGCTGACCTGGATCGAGAAGAAGGTCGAGTACTGGATTCGGTTCGGCCAGGACGTCCACGAACAGATTCTCGACCGACGTCGGCGCGTGGTCAGCTTCCCGCCCCATAGCGTCTTCGCCTTTGTCCGTTGGGCGGCCAATGACTTTGGGACGATCATCTCGCGCATCGACATCGTGCGCGCGATCTCGCCGGGCGAGCCTTACCAGACTCTGCCGTTCGTGCGTCCCGGCGGCGACATTCTGCTGAAGATATACGGCTGGCCGAAGGTCGAGCGCGTCCTGCAGATCGTCGACGCCATCGAGTCGCTCGGCATCGATCCAGCCGAGGTCTCGCCGCATCACTGGCGGCACGTTCACAATCGTCTCGCTGCCAGCCAGGAGCCGCGCAGCTACACGGCCGAGCAGCATCGGGCCATCCTTCTGCGTCGAAGGGTCGAGTCATGACGCGGTTCGGCTACGTCATGACGACGTACTTCACCGTGATGCTGATCGGTGGTCTGTCGTTCGTTCACATCGCGCCGAAGCTGATCTGGAACGCCTCGGCCAGCACGCCGATCGGGCTCTATTCGATCGATCGGTCGCCGCATCTTGAACTGACCGACCTCGTCGCCGTGGACGCCCCGGAGCCGCTCGCGTCGTTCCTGGCCGATCGCGGATACCTGCCGCGCGGCGTCCCTCTCATGAAGCGCGTCGCTGGCCTTCCAGGGCAACAGGTCTGCCGCATCGGCGCACGCATCACCGTCGACGGCATCACCATGGGCGAGACGCTCGACCGCGACCGGCTCGGCCGTCATCTGCCGGTCTGGCAGGGCTGCCGACACATAGCGGACGGCGAGATCTTCCTCATGAACTGGACCGTCCGAGACAGCCTCGACGGTCGCTACTTCGGTCCGATTTCCACCGGCTCGATCATCGGCCGCGCGATGCCGGTGTGGACCGATGAAGACGGCAGCGGCCGCTTCGAGTGGCGCGCCGCGACGCGGTGAACGACGCGCCCATCCGACCTCACCGCATAACAAAGGAGTCTTTCCATGCCACAGATCGGTGAATTCACACGCACAAAGAACGGCTACACCGGCCACATCCGCACGCTCTCGCTGGACGTCGAGATCGTGCTCATCCCCGCTGAGCACACTGACGCCGAGAATGCGCCGGACTATCGTGTTCACCACGGCAACGATGATGGACCCGAGATCGGGGCCGGATGGAAACGCACCGGCGAAAAAGCCGGCGATTACGTCTCCCTGCAGATCGATGATCCCGCTTTGGCCAAGCCGATCCGCGCGAACCTGTTCCAATCGACCGAGGACAAATCCGCCTGGAGCGTGCACTGGAATCGTCCGCCCAAGCGCGGCGAGCAGGACTGAGCGATGTCCGGCCCGCGCCATCAAACTGTCGTCGGGCGGCCAAACGCCGTGCGACTGACAGCCTTCCTTTTCCTTTCCGGCCTGGTCCTCGCTGCGCCGCTCAACGCCACCGCGAACGCTCAGACTGCACCGGCCACACGAACGGCGCCGACCCATCCGTTCGCCATCCATATCGACGAGGCCGCACGGCGCTTCGGTATCCCAGCTGCGTGGATTCGCGCCGTCATGCGCGCGGAAAGCGCCGGCGATGTGCGCGCGATCTCCTCTGCCGGCGCGATGGGCCTGATGCAGATCATGCCGGATACCTGGGCGGAGCTGCGCGTCCGCCATAGGCTCGGGCGTGATCCTTATAATCCGCGCGACAACATCCTGGCTGGCGCGGCGTACTTACGCGAGATGTATGATCGCTACGGTTCGCCGGGCTTTCTTGCGGCCTATAATGCGGGACCGGGGCGCTACGAAGAGTATCTCGCGGGCCGCCCGTTGCCGGCCGAGACCCGCGCTTATGTGGCCGCGTTGTTCCCTTCCTTCGGCGGCGGTGACCTGCCCGGTGCAGTCACCGTCGCCGCAGCCGATCCTCGCGCCTGGACTCGCGCGCCGTTGTTCATCACGCGCGCTGACGGCATGACCAGCGTCGATCCAGCGCAGGCGGAAAACTCTCTGGACGACGCCCCGGCGGCAGTTCCAGTGCGCGAGGCTCCCGCAATCGTGCCGCAGTCTGCCGGCCTGTTTGTCGCGCGATCCGTCAGCGGAGAACCGCGATGATGCCCCTCGGCCTCTTTCGCAGTCTGGCGTGCACCGTCGCATTATGGAGTGCGCGGAGGGGGGAGCAAGGCAACACGACCGCACGATGGCAGGATAAAGGGGCGCGATGTGCGCCTCGGTTCGGTTGTGCTTTTTCAAGGACTTACGTAGCGAATTCGCGAGGTGCGCCTGACTGGCGCAGCCTGCGGCTCCGGCGATTTCATAAGCAAATCAGCGCTATCGCGCGATGTGCGGTCTTGCCGCCATGAGCGACGAGAACGATTTCCGCATCCGGCCAGGCCGCATCCGCTCGACGCGCGTGCAGCGCGCCAGACCCTTTATCGCGCAGGCGCTGGCTGCCGCCCAACGGGCCGGCGGATCGGTTTCCCGCAAGGGGACGATCGGGCCGGGCCACCGCTCCCGGTTCGGCCGGGGTCAGCGCGCGTCGGTGCAGGCCAACCGGCTCATCACCTCCCGCTCGCGCGGCGCCGTCGTCAAGGCGCGCGTCGTCCGCCACGCCGGACGCGGCGCGCCGCTCGCCACCCATCTCAATTATCTGCGCCGCGAGGGCGTCACCCGGGACGGAGAGAAGGCGCGGCTGTTCGGCCCCGTCGCGGACGATGCCGATGCGAAGGCGTTCGCGGATCGATGCGAGGACGACCGGCATCATTTCCGGTTCATCATCTCGCCGGACGACGCCGTGGAGATGTCGGACCTCAAGACCTTCACACATGACCTCGTCGGTCAGATGGAAAAGGACCTCGGCACGAAGCTCGATTGGGTCGGCGTCGATCACTGGAACACCGAGCATCCCCACGTCCATCTGATCGTCCGCGGCGTGCGCGACGATGGCGAGAACCTCGTCATCTCCCGCGACTATATCAAGGAAGGCATGCGCGATCGGGCGCGCGATCTGATCACGCAGGAATTGGGTCCGCGCACGGATCACGAAATCCGTCGCACGTTGGAACGTCAGATCGACGCCGAGCGCTGGACCAGCCTCGATCGGCAGCTCGCGCGCGACGGATACCGCGCCGGCGTCATCGACCTCGCGCCGCATCCCAACCGACAGCCCGACGAATTCCACGCCCTCAAGGTCGGACGCCTCCGCAGGCTGGAATCGCTCGGGCTTGCCGACCAGGTCGGCCCCGGCCAGTGGATTGTGTCCGAGAATGCCGAGACGACTCTGCGCGAGCTGGGCGAACGCGGCGACATCATCAAGCGAATCCATCGCGGCCTTTCGGAACGCGGCATCGAGCGCGGCGCGGCCAGCTATGTGCTGGCCGGCGAAAGCCTGGACGATCCCGTCGTCGGCCGTCTGGTGGCTCGCGGCCTCGACGACGAACTGAAGGGCACCGCCTATGCCGTGGTCGACGGCGCGGACGGACGGACCCATCACATCAAGCTGCCCGATCTCGACGCCGCCGGGGACAGCGCGCCGGGCTCGATCGTCGAGCTGCGCAAGTTCGATGACGCCCAGGGCCGGCGCCGCGTCGCGCTGGCGGTCCGCTCGGACCTCTCAATCGAACAGCAGATCACGGCAACCGGCGCCACCTGGCTTGACCGGCAAGCGATCGCCCGTGAACCCATCGCACTCCGCAGCGACGGCTTTGGCGCAGAGGTGCGCGATGCGCTAGATCGGCGCGCCGAGCACCTGATCGCGCAAGGTCTGGCGGAACGTCAGAGCCGTGGCGTCAGCTTCAACCGCAACCTGATCGAGACGCTGCGCCGGCGCGAGCTGGACGCGCTCGGCGAAAAGCTGGCGGCGGAAAGCGGGCGACCGATGAGGCGCGCTTCGGCGGGTGAGTATGTCGCCGGCACCTACAGGCAGCGTTTCGCGCTCGCTTCCGGCCGCTTCGCGATGATCGATGACGGGCTCGGCTTCCAGCTCGTTCCCTGGTCGCCATCACTCGAAAAGCAGCTCGGCCGACACGTCTCCGGTCTCGCGCGAAGCGACGGGGGCATTGACTGGAGCTTTGGCCGCAAGCGGGGGCTCGGCCTGTGATCACCCCTCCTCATCACGAAAGGACCCCGCAATGTCCGCCACCAAAATTCTCTGGGGCCAGATCCTCATCGTCTTCCTGATCGTGCTCACCACGACCTGGACCGCGACCCAATGGACCGCGTGGCAGCTGGGCTTCCAGCCGCAGCTCGGCCGCCCATGGTTCGAGCTGTTCGGCTGGCCGATCTACTATCCGCCAGCCTTCTTCTGGTGGTGGTACTTCTACGATGCGTATGCACCGCGGATCTTCGTTGAGGGTGCGTACATCGCCGCGTCCGGTGGCTTCATGGCGATCGCCGTCGCGATCGGCATGTCGGTCTGGCGAGCGCGCGAGGCCAAGAATGTCGAGACCTACGGATCGGCACGGTGGGCGCGGCCGGATGAAGTGAACGCCGCCGGACTGCTTGGACCCGACGGAGTGGTGCTAGGTAAGTTCGATCACGCCTATCTACGCCACGACGGCCCCGAGCATGTGCTCTGCTTCGCGCCGACGCGCTCGGGCAAGGGCGTCGGCCTCGTCGTGCCCTCACTGCTGACCTGGCCCGGCTCCGCGATCGTCCACGACATCAAGGGCGAGAACTGGCAGCTCACCGCTGGCTTCCGCGCGCGGCATGGCCGGGTGCTGCTCTTCGATCCCACCAACGCGAAGTCGGCCGCCTACAACCCGCTCCTCGAGGTCCGCCGCGGCGAGTGGGAGGTCCGCGACGTCCAGAACATCGCCGACATCCTGGTCGATCCCGAAGGAAGCCTGGAGAAGCGGAACCACTGGGAGAAGACCAGCCACGCGCTCCTCGTCGGCGCGATCCTGCACGTGCTCTATGCCGAGGCTGACAAGACGCTCGCCGGCGTCGCCGCTTTCCTGTCGGACCCGAAACGCCCGATCGAGTCGACGCTCGCCGCCATGATGAAGACCGCGCATGTCGGCGCGGCCGGACCGCATCCCGTCATCGCCTCCGCTGCCCGCGAGCTGCTGAACAAATCGGACAACGAGCGCTCGGGCGTTCTCTCGACCGCCATGTCATTTCTCGGCCTCTATCGCGATCCAGTCGTCGCCGCGGTCACGCGGCGCTGCGATTGGCGCATCACCGACATCGTCGGCGGAGCGCGGCCGTCGACGCTCTATCTCGTGGTGCCGCCCTCCGACATCGCGCGCACCAAGCCGCTGATCCGGCTGATCCTCAATCAGGTCGGCCGGCGCTTAACCGAGGATCTGCACGCCAAGGGCCGCCGCCACCGGCTGCTGCTCATGCTCGACGAGTTTCCCGCGCTCGGGCGCCTCGACTTCTTCGAGGGCGCCTTGGCGTTCATGGCGGGCTATGGGCTGAAGAGCTTCCTGATCGCCCAATCGCTGAATCAGATCGAGAAAGCCTATGGGCCGAACAATTCGATCCTCGACAACTGCCATGTCCGCGTCAGCTTCGCCACCAACGACGAACGGACAGCCAAGCGCGTGTCCGATGCGCTGGGGACCGCGACCGAGATGCGCGCGATGCGCAACTATGCCGGACACCGGCTCAGCCCGTGGCTTGGCCATTTGATGGTGTCGCGATCGGAGACCGCGCGCCCGCTGCTGACGCCGGGCGAGGTGATGCAGCTCCCGCCCGCTGACGAGATCGTCATGGTCGCCGGCACGCCGCCGATCCGCGCGAAGAAGGCGCGTTACTTCGAGGATCGCCGCTTTCAGGAGCGCGTGCTGCCGCCGCCGGCGCTTGCGAAGCCAGACGCAGGAAAGCCGGACGATTGGAGCGTCCTGCCATTGCCGTCGCGGCCGCAACTCGATGCAGCCGCGCAGCAGGACGGTACCGGCGACGACGACTCGACCGGCTCCGAACGGCGTCAGCAACCGGAGCTGACCGCGGCGAAGCCTGTCGAGAGGAAGGCGCCGATCGACAACGAGTTCGACCTCGACGGTCCCGACGACGCCGATGACGAGGCGGCGCGCGCGGGTCGGCTGAACCAGGTGATGCAGGGCGTCGCGCGGCAGGTCTCGCTCGATCCCAACGACGGGATGGACCTCTGAGCGTGGCGATCGTGAAGATTCCGAAGAAGCAGCGCCTCTCGGTCTATCTCGATCCGGACATCATGAACGCGCTCGCCGCTTATGCTGCGCGTCGCGATCAATCGCGATCCCTGGTCGCGGAAGCGGCGATCGCATCCTTCCTGTCGCCCGATGCCGCCGAGCGCCAGGAAGCCGCGACCACCAAGCGATTGGACCAGCTCGACCGGCGCATGACGCGCATGGAACGCGACCTCGGCATTTCCGTGGAAATGCTGGCCGTTTTCGTCCGCCACTGGCTTACCACCAATCCGCCGTTGCCGGAGCCAGCCCAGGCGGCTGCACGCGCACAGGCGGGCGAGCGGTACGACGCCTTCGTCGCCGCACTCGGGCGACGACTCGCGAAGGGTCCGAAAGTGCGCGAGGAGATTTCCGAAGACGTCACAGGCATGGCGGGCGCGGAATAACCATCGCGCAACGTGTCGCAAGAGTCCGGCAGTTCCGCCGTGTCCCTGTCTTTGTACGCCAGAGCACTACGACCCCGTTCTGCTTGTTGTCATGCCCTGATTTCTGCCTCTTCTACTTATCCCCGATCCAGGGCCGCGTGTTTGCGGTCCCGCACAGAACGGGGACGACATGGCGGCTTCTCACCAGCAATCAGAGGCGATCCTACGAGGCGCGCGCATGTTGCGCACGGCCCTCGGCCCCGCCATCGCCGGATTCCTGGAAGACCCGTCGATCGTCGAGGTGATGCTCAATCCCGACGGGCGGCTCTGGATCGACCGGCTGTCCGAGGGGCTCTCCGACACTGGCGAGCGGTTGTCGCCCGCGGACGGCGAACGCATCGTTCGCCTCGTCGCACATCACGTCGGCGCCGAGGTTCATTCCGGTTCACCGCGGGTTTCGGCCGAGTTGCCCGAGACGGGGGAGCGGTTCGAAGGCCTTCTGCCGCCCGTCGTCGCCGCGCCGGCGTTCGCAATCCGCAAACCTGCCGTCGCTGTCTTCACGCTCGCTGACTACGTCGCCGCCGACATCATGTCGGCCGAACAAGCGGAGGTGCTCCGCCGCGCCGTCGCGGACCGCCGCAACATCCTCGTGGCCGGCGGCACCTCGACCGGCAAGACCACGCTCACCAACGCGTTGCTCGCCGAAGTGTCGAAGACCTTCGACCGCGTCGTTCTCATTGAGGACACGCGCGAGCTGCAATGCGCCGCGCCCAACCTGGTCGCCATGCGGACGAAGGATGGCGTCGCCTCGCTCTCCGATCTCGTTCGCTCCTCGCTTCGCTTGCGCCCCGATCGCATTCCGATCGGAGAGGTGCGCGGCGCCGAGGCGCTGGATTTGCTCAAGGCCTGGGGCACGGGCCATCCGGGGGGTATCGGCACGATCCACGCTGGCACCGCGCTCGGCGCGCTCCGCCGCCTCGAGCAGCTCATTCAGGAAGCCGTCATCACCGTCCCGCGCGCGCTAATCGCCGAGACCATCGATCTCGTCGCTGTGCTCAGCGGCCGCGGCTCGACCCGTCGCCTCGCCGAACTCGCCCGCGTCGAAGGCCTTCAGCCGGACGGCGACTACCGCGTCATCCCCGCAACCCAGCCCGCCCCAGGAGAGCCCGAATGATCCGCCTTGCCCTGCGCGCTCGCCGTCATATCGCGACGGCCGCGTCCGTCGCCGTCTTCAGCATGATGCTTGCGCCAGCAGCCCATGCTTCCGGCTCTTCGATGCCGTGGGAAGCGCCGCTGCAATCGATCCTCGAATCCATCGAGGGGCCTGTGGCCAAGATCATCGCCGTGATGATCATCATCATCACAGGGCTAACGCTAGCCTTCGGCGATACGTCAGGCGGCGCGCGGAAGCTGATCCAGATCGTCTTCGGCCTGTCGATCGCCTTCGCCGCGTCGAGCTTCTTCCTGTCCTTCTTCTCCTTCGGCGGCGGAGCGCTCGTCTGATGGCGAGCCTGACCGACAGCGCCGGCGACGTGCCAGGCTTCGCCGTCCCGGTCCATCGGGCGCTGACCGAGCACATCCTGCTCGGCGGCGCGCCGCGTTCGATCGCCATCCTCAACGGCACGCTGGCCGCAGCGCTCGGCCTTGGTCTGCGGCTCTGGCTGGTCGGCCTCGGGCTCTGGGCGATCGGGCATTTCGCGGCTGTGTGGGCAGCCAAACGCGATCCGCAATTCGTCGACGTGGTGCGCCGTCACCTGCGCATCCCCGGCCATCTGAGCGCGTGAGGCCCCGATGATGAACCTCGCCGAATATCGCCGGACCTCAACCCGCCTCGCGGATTTCCTGCCCTGGGCCGCGCTCGCCGGCGAGGGCATCGTTCTCAACAAGGACGGCAGCTTCCAACGCACCGCTCGGTTTCGCGGTCCCGATCTCGACTCCGCGGTGCCGGCCGAACTCGTCGCGGTGGCCGGCCGGCTCAACAACGCCTTCCGCCGGCTCGGCTCGGGATGGGCGATCTTCGTCGAGGCGCAACGCCATGGCGCGAGCGCCTATCCGGCGAGCCGCTTTCCCGAGCCGGCGTCCGCCTTGGTCGACGCCGAGCGCAAGGCCGATTTCGAGGAAGACGCCTCGCACTTCGAGTCGAGCTACTTCCTGACCCTCGTCTACCTGCCGCCGGCCGAGGACGCCGCCCGCGCCGAGAGCTGGCTCTATGAAGGCAAGGCCGACAACGGTCTCGACCCTCGTGAAGTGTTGCGCGGGTTTGCCGATCGCACCGACCGCGTACTTCAGCTCATCGAGAACTTCATGCCGGAATGCGCATGGCTCGATGACGGCGAGACGCTGACCTACCTGCATTCGACCGTCTCGACCAAGCGCCATCGCGTGCGCGTGCCCGAAACGCCGATCTATCTCGATGCGCTGCTGGCCGACCAGCCGCTCACCGGCGGACTGGAGCCGCGCCTGGGCGACACGCATCTCCGCATCCTCACCATTGTCGGTTTTCCGACCGCGACCACGCCAGGGCTACTCGACGACCTCAACCGGCTCGCCTTTCCGTATCGCTGGTCGACGCGCGCCGTCCTTCTCGACAAGACCGACGCCACCAAGCTGCTCACCAAGATCCGACGCCAGTGGTTCGCCAAGCGCAAGAGCATCATGGCGATCCTCAAGGAGGTGATGACCAACGAGGCGTCGGTGCTCGTCGACACCGACGCGGCGAACAAGGCGGCCGATGCCGACCTCGCGCTCCAGGAACTCGGCGCAGACTATGCCGGTCAGGCCTATGTCACCGCGACGGTCACCGTTTGGGACGCCGATCCACGCATCGCGGCCGAGAAGCTGCGCCTGGTGGAGAAGATCGTTCAGGGCCGCGATTTCACCGCGATGGCCGAGACCATCAACGCCGGCGACGCCTGGCTTGGCTCTCTGCCCGGCCATGTCTACGCCAACGTCCGGCAACCGCCGATCTCGACGCTCAATCTCGCCCACATGATTCCGCTGTCGGCGGTATGGGCGGGGCCGGAACGGGACGAGCATTTCGGGCAACCCCCCTTGCTTTATGGCAGGACCGAAGGCTCGACCCCGTTCCGGTTTTCCCTTCATGTCGGCGATGTCGGCCACACCCTCGTCGTCGGGCCGACCGGTGCCGGCAAGTCGGTGCTCCTGGCGCTGATGGCGCTGCAGTTCCGGCGCTATCCCAATTCGCAGGTCTTCGCCTTCGATTTCGGGGGAAGCATCCGAGCCGCGGCGTTCGCGATGGGCGGTGACTGGCACGATCTCGGCGGCGGCCTGACAGAAGGCGCCGCCGACAGCGTCTCGCTGCAACCGCTCGCCGGCATCCACCACGTGCCGGAACGCGCGTGGGCGGCGGATTGGATCGTCGCGATCCTGCAGCGCGAGGGCGTGACGATTGCGCCCGAGGTGAAGGAATACGTCTGGACGGCGCTGACCTCGCTGGCCAGCGCGCCTGTAGGCGAACGTACGCTCACCGGACTCGCCGTCCTCCTTCAATCGAACGACCTCAAACAGGCGCTTCGGCCCTATTGCGTCGGCGGCGCCTATGGCCGGCTGCTCGACGCCGAGAGCGAGCATCTTGGCGAAGCCCTCGTGCAGGCGTTCGAGACCGAAGGCCTGATCGGCACCGGCGCCGCGCCGGCGGTGCTCGCCTATCTCTTCCACCGCATCGAGGACCGCCTCGACGGCAGCCCCACGCTGCTCATTATCGACGAAGGCTGGCTTGCGCTCGACGATGAAGACTTCGCTGGTCAGCTCCGCGAGTGGCTGAAGACACTGCGCAAGAAGAACGCCTCCGTCGTCTTCGCCACCCAATCGCTTTCCGATATCGACAGCTCGGCGATCGCGCCCGCCATTGTCGAGAGCTGCCAGACCCGGCTGTTGTTGCCGAACGAGCGCGCGATCGAGCCGCAGATCACCGCGATCTACCGCCGCTTCGGGCTCAACGACCGCCAGATCGATATCCTCGCCCGCGCGATGCCGAAGCGCGACTACTACTGCCAATCCCGGCGGGGCAACCGGCTCTTCGAACTCGGTCTGTCCGACGTGGCGCTGGCGCTCTGCGCCGCTTCCTCGAAAGCCGATCAGACCGCGATCGAGCGCATCTTGGCGGAGCACGGCCGCGAAGGATTCCTGTCGGCCTGGCTGCGTCTGCGCGGCGTCGCCTGGGCCGCCGACCTCATCCCCAACCTCAACAACCTGGAGACCCAGCCATGATCTTCCGTCGCTCACGCACGGCGCTTCTTGCCGCGTCGATCCTTTCCATTCCCGTGGCGATGTCGCCCGTGATGGTCCAGCCGGCGTCCGCGCAATGGGTCGTCTACGACCCGACGAACTACGTGCAGAATGTTCTCTCCGCAGCTCGCGCGTTGGAGCAGATCAACAATCAGATCACCTCGCTTCAGAACGAAGCGACGATGCTGATCAATCAGGCGCGCAACCTCGCGAGCCTGCCTTACTCCTCGCTTCAGCGCCTGCAGCAGTCCGTGCAGCGGACGCAACAGCTCCTCGGTCAGGCGCAGCGCATCGCCTACGACGTCCAGCAAATCAACCAGGCCTTCACCTCCACCTACGGAAATGCGTCGATGTCCGCCTCCGACCAGCAACTCGTCGCGCAGGCGCGCGAGCGCTGGCAGAACACGGTCGGCGGCTTGCAGGACGCCATGCGGGTGCAGGCCGGCGTCGTCGGCAACATCGACACCAATCGCGCCGAGATGTCGGCGCTCGTCGGCCAGAGCCAGGGAGCGACCGGCGCCCTGCAGGCTGCACAGGCCGGCAACCAGCTCCTCGCGCTCCAGGCCCAGCAGCTCGCCGACCTCACCGCTGTCGTCGCCGCCAACGGTCGCGCGCAGGCGCTGTCGGAGGCCGAACGCGCTGCAGCCGCCGAGCAAGGCCGCGAGCAGCGCCGGCGCTTCCTGACGCCGGGTGTGGGCTACCAGCCCGGCAACGCCCGAATGTTCCCGAACGGCAACTGAGGGCGGCGTCATGGACGGGAAGATGCTGGCCCGTCTCGGCGCGGTGGTGTTCGTCGCGGTCGCCATCACCGCGACCGCGATCGAGCTGACCCGGAAGGAGGAAGAGCCGGCGACGCCGTTGGCGGCCCCCGCCGTCGCGGCCGCGGACCCGCATCGCGCCGAGTTGCTCCGGTGCCAGCGCCTCGGGGAGGCTGGGCCCCGTGACCCGGCCTGCCTTCGCACCTGGGCGGAAAACCGCGAGCGCTTCCTGGCCCCCGGCGCGCGGCCATTGGCGCGCTTGCCCGAGGCGGCGGAGGCTCCGCCGCCTCCGCCTGAAGCGCCCACCCAAAGCGCAATCACGGATGATCCGATCCGCAAGGAGATGGCGCCGCAGCTGGACGAGGACCGATAGTCATCATGGGCGGCACCGGCGTCATCGACCATTTCCTAGAGGTCTTCACCCGCTATATCGACTCCGGCTTCGGCCTGCTCGGGGGCGAGGTCGCGTTCATCGCGACCACGCTGATCGTCATCGACGTGACGCTGGCCGCCCTGTTCTGGAGCTGGGGCGCTGACGACGACATCATGGCACGTCTGGTCAAGAAGACGCTGTTCGTCGGCGTGTTCGCCTACATCATCAGCAATTGGAACAATCTCGCCCGAATCGTCTTCGAGAGCTTCGCCGGCCTCGGTCTGAAGGCCTCCGGCACAGGGTTCACGACGGCCGACCTCTTGCGCCCCGGCAAGGTCGCGCAGACCGGTCTCGACGCCGGCAGGCCGCTCCTCGAGTCCATCTCCAGCCTGATGGGCTATTGGAGCTTCTTCGAGAACTTCATCCAGATCGCGTGCATGTTCCTCGCCTGGGCGCTGGTGCTGCTCGCCTTCTTCATCCTCGCCGTCCAGCTCTTCGTCACCCTGATCGAGTTCAAGCTGACGACGCTCGCCGGGTTCGTGCTCATTCCCTTCGGCCTCTTCGGCAAGTCCGCCTTCATGGCCGAGCGCGTCCTCGGCAACGTGATCTCCTCGGGGATCAAGGTGCTGGTGCTGGCCGTCATCATCGGCATCGGCTCGACGCTGTTCTCCGAATTCACCGCCGGCTTTGGTGGGGCCAATCCGACCATCGACCAGGCGATGGCGATCGTGCTCGCGGCGCTGTCGCTGCTCGGTCTCGGCATCTTCGGGCCCGGCATCGCCAACGGCCTCGTCGCGGGCGGACCGCAGCTCGGCGCCGGCGCGGCTGTCGGGACGGGGCTTGCTGCGGGCGGCATGGTGGCCGCCGGCGCCGCCACGGTTGGCGCTGCCGCTTCCGGCGGCGCTGCGCTCGCCGGCGGGGCGGCCGCCGCATCGCGCGGTGGTGCCGCGCTCGCCGGCGGCGCTTCGACCGCCTACAGCCTCGGCGCCGCCGGACAAACGGGCGCGGCGGGCGTGGCCTCGGGCCTTAGCGGCGTCGCACGCGCCGCAGGTGGCGCGGCGACCTCGCCACTCCGTCGCGCCGCGTCGCGGACCGCCGACAGCATGCGGTCGAGCTTCTCGGACGGCGCCAAGTCCGCCTTCGAAGCCACCGGCGGCACATCGACCATGGGCTCGATCGGCGGGAGTGCGGCCGAGGCCGCACCGCCTCCGGCTGCTGACGGCCCGCCGGCCTGGGCCCGCCGCATGAAGCGCTCCCAGGCCTTGAGCCACGGCGTGACGGCGGCCGCCCACGCCGTGCGCAGCGGCGACAGTCATGGCGGCGGCTCCTCCATCAACCTTTCGGAAAGCGACCGCTGATGTTCAAACGACCTTCCACCCACTACGGCAAGTCTCCCGAACCAGAGACGCCTTACCAGCGAGCCGCCCAGGTCTGGGACGAGCGCATCGGCTCAGCCCGCGTCCAGGCGAAGAACTGGCGCTTCATGGCCTTCGGATCGCTGATCCTCTCGGCCGGCTTCGCGGCCGCGCTCGTCTGGCAATCTGCGCGCGGGACGATCGTGCCTTGGGTTGTCCAGGTCGACAGGCTCGGCCAGGCCCAGGCGGTCGCGCCTGCGGTCGCTGACTATCGCCCCACCGATCCGCAGATCGCCTTCCATCTCGCGCGCTTCATCGAGCAGGTCCGCTCGATTCCGTCCGACGCCATCATCGTCCGGCAGAACTGGCTGCGCGCCTACGACTTCACGACCGATCGCGGCGCGATGGCGCTCAATGACTATGCGCGCTCGAACGACCCCTTCACCAAGGTCGGCCGGCAGCAGGTCGCCGTCGATGTCTCGAGCGTGATACGCGCTTCGCCGGATAGCTTTCGCGTCGCCTGGATCGAGCGCCGCTACGAGAACGGCCAGCTCGCCGAGACCACCCGCTGGACCGCCATCCTCACCATCGTCGTGCAGGTCCCTCGCAACGCCGATCGGCTGCGAGCGAACCCGCTCGGCATCTACGTCAACGCCATCAACTGGTCACGGGAGCTTGGGCAATGAAGCCGTCTTTCCGTAAAGCCGGAAATCCGGCTTATCGCACATCCACACTCACGGCTCTGCTGCTTTCAGCAACAGCGCTGGCTGGTTGCGCAACAACGCAGCCGCCTCCGGAAATCTCATACGACAATGCGGCGCCGGCCGTGCAAACGGCGGATCCACCCGGGCCAGTGCAAGTCGTGGAGCTTCCGCGTCCGCTGCCTCTACCGGGGCAGATGAAGCCCGTCGAGGAGTCGCGCCGAACCCCGGAGCCCGCCGATCCGACAGCCCGCGTCAACCAGGCCAATGCGGCCGCGCGCGTGCAGCCGGTGCGCGATGGCTTCATCAACGCCATGCAGGTCTACCCTTACACCGGCGGCGCGCTCTATCAGGTCTATACCGCCGTCGGTCAGATCACCGACATCGCCCTGCAGCCCGGCGAGCAGCTCGTCGGCTCAGGGCCGGTCGCCGCCGGCGACACGGTCCGCTGGATCATCGGCGACACTCAAAGCGGCTCGGGCACCGCTACCCAAGTCCACATCCTGGTGAAGCCGACCCGCGCGGACCTGATGACTAACCTCGTCATCAACACCAATTTGCGCACCTACCACATGGAGCTGCGCTCGACCGAGCGCACCTACATGGCGTCTGTCTCGTGGCAGTACCCGCAGGATCAGCTCATCGCCCTGCGCCGCCAGAATGCGCAGGCCGAAGCTGCACGCCCCGTCGCCACCGGCGTCGATCTGGCCAACATCAACTTCCGCTACGCAATTGAGGGCGACCGTGCGCCATGGCGGCCGCTACGGGCTTATGACGACGGCCGGCAGGTCTTCATCGAATTTGCGCGTGGCATCGGCCAGGGGGAAATGCCGCCGCTCTTCGTGGTCGGCCCCGAGGGCAACACCTCCGAACTCGTGAACTACCGGGTCCGCGGTAATTACATGATCGTCGACCGTCTCTTCGCAGCCGCCGAGCTGCGCTTCGGCGCCGGCGACCGCCAGAAACGCGTGCGGATCGTACGCACCGACGGGAGGCCGACATCGTGAGCGAGCCTGAACCCCGGAAAGAGGAAGAAGACGCGCCGCTCCTCGGGCCGGCCGGCGACGCGGCCGCCCCGATGCGGCTCCGGGGCGAGGCGCCGCGCGTCACGCGGCTATCGCGCAAGGTGCTCGCCGGCATCGGTCTCATCGCGAGCGTGGGCATCGGCGGCGCGCTGATCTACGCGCTTCAGACGCGCGATGGCGGCAAGCCCGCCGACGAACTCTATTCGACCGAGAACCGATCGACCGCCGACGGCTTGGCCGGGCTGCCGCGTGACTACAGTGCTGTTCCGCAGCTCGGCCCGCCTTTACCCGGCGACCTCGGCCGACCGATCCTGGGCGCGCAGAATCGCGGCCAGCCGGCACCCGCCGGCGTCGCGACACCCAACCCCGGCCTCAGCGCCGAGGAGCAGCGCCGCCTGCAGGAGATCGAGACTGCGCGCACCAGCAGGCTCTTCGCCGGCACGGAGAACCGGCCGACGGCGTCATCAAGCCCCAGCACGGCGACGATCGCGCCGCCGCCGGCGCGCGACCTTGCCAGCCTGGGACTTGCGCCGCAGCCCGCCACCCCGACGGCTCAGGAGCGGCAGCTCGCGTTCCTCAATGCAGCCGCCGATCGGCGCACCGTCGCGCCGGATCGCGTTGCGGCTCCGGCGTCTCCGAACATCCTTCAGGCGGGCGCCGTGATCTCGGCCGCGCTCATCACCGGCATCCGCTCCGATCTTCCTGGCCAGATCACCGCCCAGGTGACGGAGAACATCTATGATAGCCCCACCGGCCGAATTCTTCTTGCGCCCCAGGGCACGCGCATCATCGGCCAGTACGACAACAATGTTCAGTTCGGCCAAAGCCGCGTGCTGCTGGTCTGGAACCGGCTGATCTTCCCGAACGGCCGCTCGATCGTACTCGAGCGCCAGCCCGGTGCGGATTCCGAAGGCTATGCCGGACTTCAGGACGGCGTCGATTATCACTGGTGGGATCTGGCCAAAGCGGCGGGTCTCTCCACGCTGCTGAGCATCGGGGCCGAACTCGCCACAAACGACGACGACCGCCTCATCCAGGCGATCCGCAACGGCGGGCAAGACACCATCAACGATGCGGGCCAGCAGATCGTCCGTCGCCAGTTGAACGTCGCGCCGACGCTGACCATCCGCCCGGGATTCCCTGTGCGCGTCATTGTCACGCGAGACCTCGTACTCGAACCCTACGGAGCCTGACCGATGGCGAAGCTCAAACTTGGCGCAATCGACGACGACAAGCCGGTCAAGATATCGCTCGAATTACCGGCGGCCATCCATCGCGACTTGGTCGCCTACGCGGAGGTGCTTGCCAGAGAGTCGGGACGGTCCGTGGGCGACCCCGTCAAACTGATCGCCCCCATGATCGAGCGCTTCATGGCGACAGATCGCGGCTTTGCAAAGGCGCGTCGAGAAGGCGGGGGTAGTCGTCAGGCAGCTACATCAGGGACGCCGCGGCAGTAGCCGCCAATGCTTCCACAAGGCTGGACTTCGATCGCTTTGACATGGTTCTGGCAAGACTGAGCAAGCGTCTCAGGGCCGGATTGTCATTCTGTGGCGACCATATTGCGCAAAACGGCAAAATCTCCTCGGAGAGCGGGCGAAAGACCACGCCGGGGAAGCACGTTGCCGTCGTCGCCTCGCTTGTAAGAGTAAGACCTTGTCCCATCGCCACGAGATGCATCAGGTTGTCTCTGCCCACGCGATGGCGCTCGACACTAGGATGACGACCCAGGTCGGCGAGATGTTTGATCAGGTAGTCGTGAATTTCCGGACCGGGGTCGGTCTCACTAATGATGAACTGCCTGTCTGCCAGATCGGCCCACGAGATCTCGGACCCCAACGCTAGCTCATGATCGCTCGGCAACGCGACATAGACCCGCTCATTCCAAAGATGCGCCATATCGCACTCGTCTGCGATCGGCTGGCCTGTCAGAAAGGCAATATCGAGGTGATGCCTCTGAATGGAGATGATGTGGTCCCCTGGGCCGCCCTCGATGAGGTCGGGGCGGACACCTGGATTCGCTCCGACATAGGTGCGGAGCAGATCAGACAGGAAGCCTGATGCGAGCGAAGAGAATATCCCGATACGAACGACGCCCGCTTCACCACGCCCGCACGAACCCGCGTCGATGGCCGCGTGGCCGATCTGGCTCAGAGCCCGGCGCGCGCGCACGAGGAATCGTTCCCCGGCGTGAGTAAGACGAACGCCGCCATAGTGACGGATAAAGAGCGCGGCGCCGATCTCGTCTTCCAGATCTCGGATGCGGCGGCTTATGGCGGATTCCTGGATGTCCAACGCCTTGGCCGCACGCCGAAAGCTGCCGCACTCGGCAGCCGCAACGACATAGCGGAGATGGCGCAGCTCCATCAGCTGCACCCGCCACGCTCGTCCGCGGGAAGTTCACCGATCGAGCATTGGATCAAGATCGCTTCGCATTTTGCCGGACGGTTCATCGACGCCGGGCCAGATCATCGCCGGTGGTCAGCCCGGTGGGCTATCACCCGATAGGCCTGCCTCAAGCGACCTTGCGGCACTGGACATCGGCCCCCTCGTTCATCGCGGCCAGCGAGGGTTTCAAGAGCGCACAACAGATGCTCAGCGACATCAAGCCGATCCTCGTCAGAGGCGCGCCTGAATGCATCGAGCACCAGATCCTCGAGTTTTCTAGGCTGCGGCAGCGTCAAAACCCTGCTGGGACAGCGCGTGTACAATCGTCTTCTCACTCACGGTTTCCTCTTCGAAGGTAACCTGCACCTGTTTCTGCCAGAGCTTTGTTTTGACTTTGTGTACGCCGGGTATCTTGGTAAGCGTGCCACGGATCCTCTCCGCGCAGCCGTCGCAAACCATTCCCGGAACCTCCAACGTCACTGTCACATCAAGATTGGGGCGGGTGGTCATTTATCCTCCGTTAGAGCAATGCGGCGTAAACCTGGGCGTAGTACCATCCGACAAAGACGAGAGCGACGCCGCTCACGAGCTGAATCGGGCGGCCCAATAAACCGAGGCGCGTAAAACGGGTGGCAGTGCTTGCAGCAACGCCGGCGAGCAGGAAGGGAAGACCGCGCCCAACGCCGAAGAAGAACGCCAGAAGTACGCCGAGCTTTGGCGCGCCAGTCGCGGCAACGACCGTGAACAAGAGGAGCAGCGGGGCCACGGACGTGCCAAGGCTGAACACCAGCCCATAGGCAAAAGCCCCCGCGACCCCCGGCCTGCGCAAAGCACGGAGTCGATCAAATGACACCCGCGGTCGCCAAAATGCGAGTCCCGCAGCCGAGAACGAGATAATCGCCATCGCGAGCGCCCAATTGCGGCCGAATGACTCCGTGGCCAATGCGCCGAGTTGACCCGCAAAGAGACCAAGCGCTGTGAGGCTTCCGACGATGCCGACGAAGAAAGCCCCTGCGATTGCAAGCCCGTCGTGACGACCTGCGGCATCAGATGCACCGGCCATGCCCGCTACGCTGAGCCCGACAGGCAATGTGCACGGGCAAACCGCGCTCGCTAAAATACCTGTGAGGAACGTGGTTCCGATTGCTGGCAGGAGTGCCCCTCCAGCGAGCCCAGGTTGGATCGACTGCAACGCAGACTCCAACGTCATTTCGCCTCCACTGGTGTTCCAGCTTGATACCCGAGGGCGTTCACAGCGGCTACGATTCGGTCAGGTGAAACACGTGCGGGGGTATAGGTCACGCGCATCGTCCTGGCCGCCAAGCTCACCTCGACATTAGATACGCCGTCGATGTTCTTCACAGTTCGCTTGATCGTCGCGGCACAGCTCACACACGACATACCGGTCACCGGCACGACGACCGTCGTTCCTACAGCCTTATCGGAAGCTGAGCTTGTCGCCATCCCAACTGCGAAAATGACAGCGACAAGCAGCGCGACGAGCGAAAGCAGTGCGACCAAACGAGCGCGAGGCAATCTCGTCTTTGCACTCCTGATCGTCATAGCGGTTTCTCCATACGGTTGCGCGCCTAGCACATGCACCTTTGACCAAGGGAATTATGCGTTCCGTACCACAGTCCGGAGTCAAGGTGCACTGCGGGTGCCAGGCGCAGGAGATGAAGGGACCTCCGACCTGAACAAACGGAGCGACATCAAAGCCAACGCCAGTTCGATAAGGGCAAATGACGCCAAGGCGGTTCCGAAGCCAAACCGAAGCATCTCGCCGAAGATGAGGCTCCCAAGCCCAAAGCCGACAAAGAGCATAAAGACGTTCAGCCCCATGGCTTGCCCAGGCCGCTCGCCCCCAAGGGAGGTCACAATCCCGCCGAATAGAGGTTGGGTCATGTCGTAGCCCAAGGAAAGCAACATCGCGACCAGTGGAGCAAGGATCAACGGAAAGCCAAGCAGCAAGAACACGGCTGCGATGCTGCCAAGCATGAGCCCAATTGGCAGCAACCTCGCACGCCCCCATCGGTCGGCCATTCGGCCGATAACCGGCCCGAGCAACAACCCTGGAACGCCATATCCAAGCAACGCGAGACCGATGCCGGCCGGACCGATGTCGTAGCGACGCTCAAGATAAACCCCAAGCCACGTGAAGACCCCGGAATGAAACATGGAGTTGATGAGGACATAGCTGTAGGTGCGCCGCCCCCTTGGCGTCTGCAGAAGGCTCTTGTAGGCGCGGAATACGTCTCGGGACGTGCTCATTACCGGCTGCGCCGCAGCGGCGATGATGCGTCGGTAAGGCAAGAAAAGAAGCAGGGTTCCCAATCCTGCTGCTCCTACGACGACGAATAACCCCTGCCAGCCGATATGAGGAACCATCATTGCGCCCAATGGCGACCCAAAAGCCATCCCCCCGGCCATCGCGCCGAATAGCCATCCGAGAGGGCGTCCACGTTGTTCATAGGGATAAAGCCGACCGATAAGCGTTAGGCCGAGAGGAACAACGCCGCTGGCGCCCAGCCCTGTTAGCACCCGCCAAGCTGTGATCTGCTCAATCGAGGTTGCGGTCGCCGTCAATCCGGTGAGCACCGCGAAGAGGGCCAGCGAGGCGAACATGACGCGGTGGATGCCAAGCCGATCGGCCAACAGTCCGTAGACAAGCGTCGCAACGCCGTAGGGGATCAGGTACGCCGGCACTATAAGGCTGATGCGTTGGATCGAGGTCCCAAAGTCGTCAGCAAGAGTTGGGAGAATCGGCGCGACCATATAGGCCTGAAAGAAAATCATAAATGTCGCTAGCGAGAGCATCCAAAGTAGACGCTCGCGTCGGCCATTCGCCGCGCTAAGGGGCGTTGCAGTAGTCATTGGGCTCAAAGTCCTTCTTATCGACTCACTCTGACACGAGCTGAGACGTAAGTTTCGCAGCCGGGCTGGTATCTGGGTGCTTACCGATTTTCTGGGGTTCCTTTGGAAACCTCTCAGCCGTTCGACGGGATGACGGTGTAGTGGATCGTCTGTGCGACAATCCGTCCGTCCCTGATCAGATAGCTGTCCGCGCCATCCTCGACTTCGGCACCGCTACCGCGTGCACTCCACTCGAGAAAGCCGAGTTCGCCTTCAACCAACAGGTTCTTGTATTCGAACACAGCCTCGGGCAGCTCTTCTCTGAGCCGTTGGGCGAGCTGGCGTAAGCCGTCGTGGCCTCTGAAGACGCCGCTCGCCGTCAGCACGACCAAATCCTCGGCGTAATTCCGCGCCAGATCGTCCTCGACGGTGCCGTGCTGACTTTCCCGTAAATGATCGTCAAGCACCTCCGCCGGCGCACGATAATTCATCGGTCCCACTGCAGTACTCCTTCACGCTGTCTGGAGCATGGGCGACTCAACCTTCTTCCCGACACTAAGGACCGCGTCAAAGAAGAGCTGCGGACGTCCCCATAGCGAGTTGAAGAAAATGGCTGTGACGCTGACAGCCATCGCCACCATGGCCCACACCGGATAAATGAGACCCGTCGCGGCGATCGGAATTCCGACGCCGTTAAACAGGAACGCAAGACTCACGTTCTGGAGCATCTTACGGTAGCTCCTTCGGCTGATCTGGCGCGCGACCAGAACGGCATTCAAGCGATTGGACAGGATTATGATGTCAGCGGATTCGATCGCTATGTCGGTGCCACCACCCATAGCGATGCCGACATCCGCCTGCATCAATGCGGGGGCATCATTGATACCGTCGCCGACCATCGCGACCCTCGTTCCGCCCGCTTGAAGCTTTCGGATGATCTCCGCCTTGCCATCGGGCAGAATGCCGGCGTGCACAGTTTCTATACCGACGTCTCGCGCGACCTTTTGCGCGGCGCGCTCATTGTCACCGGTTAGCAGAATCAGGCGAAGCCCGTCGGACCTCATTCCCGCAACTGCTTCCTTGGCGTCGGTTTTCAGCGTGTCACCTAGGGCAATGATGCCGAGCGATTGTCCGTGTCTGCCGACGGCGATCACTGTCCGGCCGACTTCCTCCAGCGCCGCAATTCGATCAGTAAGCGTCGAAAGATCCACGCCTCTCTCCGAGAGAAAGCGCGGGCTGCCGACAAGGATCTCCCCGCCATCTATTTTCGCAACGATGCCTTTGCCGGGCACAGCCTCAAAGGACTCGACGTCTGGCGGGACGGCGCCTCGCTCAAAAGCCGCAGTGACCACTGCTTGCGCGAGCGGGTGTTCAGAGGAAGCTTCTGCCGCTGCCGCCAAGGCGAGCAACTCGTCCTCTTCGCCATTAACGGCCTCAATCTCACGGACTGCAGGCTTGCCCTGAGTAAGCGTGCCGGTCTTGTCGAGAACAATGGTCTTTACCAGACGGAAGCCTTGGAAGGCTTCGCCCGTGCGCATTAGAACGCCCCGTTCGGCCGCCTCACCAGCACCGCGCACTATTGACAGCGGCGCGGAGATACCCACTGCGCAAGGATATCCCATTACAAGCACACTCAAGCCGGCGAAGATTGCCCGTTCCAAGTCGACTTCGCCGGATACGAGCCAGGATCCGACCAGCCAACCGACAAGAGCGAGCATCGCAATAATGAGGACTGCCGGCGTATATACCTGAAGAACTCGGTCAACGAGATGCAAGAGGCCTGGCTTGAGTGCCCGAGCGTCCTCAACCTCGCGAATTACCTTGTGCAGGAAGCTCCCCTCGCCGACCGCTCGCACCAGAACGAGCAACGTGCCATTGCCATTGATTGAACCGCCGATCACCGCGTCGCCTTTTTTCCGCTCGACCGGAATCGGCTCGCCGGTCACGAAGGACTGATCGACCGCCGAATGCCCGCTAGCCACCTCACCATCGACTGGCACGCGCTCACCAGGACGAATACGGACGAGATCGCCGATCGCCACCTCCGCGATCGGCAGTTCCAACTCCTGGCCATTGCGCTCGACGCGCGCGGTTTCCGGCTGAAGATCGAGGAGCTGTTTCACCGCCTGCGAACTGCGGGTCTTGACGATCAGCGAGAGCCATTCCGAGAAGATGTGGTAGGTCGTGACCATCACTGAAACTGCGAAAAAGGCTGCCGTCGGGTAGGCTGCGGGGGAGAAAATGAACCCGATCATGCCGCCAATGATGCCGGCGAAGGCACCCGTCTCAAGCAAGACATGTTGATTGAGAATGCCCCGGCGCAGTGCCTGCGCTGCCATCACCAGAATATGGCGTCCAATGCCAAAGACGAGGATGACGGCCATGGCGGCGACAAGCCACGGAACGGCTGCAGCGAACCAAGCCTGCTCCTTCACGAGCATCAGCGCGAGTGCGGCGATGCCCAATCCGCCGGCTCCGAGAATCGCTGGAGCGAGGCCTCGTGCTCGCAGCACGAGGAACATCAACCCGATGAGGCTGAAAAATACCACGCCATGGATGGCGAGGGCCGCGATACCCATCGGGTTGGTAATTAGGGCTATGGCGAGGAGGCTGAACGCGGTCGCAACGAGAAAACGGCGACCTTCGCGGACGAGCTCGCGCTCCTCCTCTTCGAAGGGCCGAACCTTGCGTGGATCTGAAATTGTATAGCCGATATCGCGCAGGATTTTCAGCAACGCTTCGGGGCGGGCGACGCTCGGGTCGTATTCGACCAGCGCCTGCTCATGCGTGAGGCTTACCGCAACTTTATCGACGCCTGCTTGGCTGCCAAGCGCCTTTTCGATCGTTCCAGTGCAAAGCGAGCAATGCAGACCGCCAATCCGAGCGCGTATCCTGGCCCGATCGGGTCGGCTCGCCGGCTCCTCGCTCCAAGGCTGGGTACGGGGTGCAATCGCTGTAGCCGTGTTCATAACGTGACCTCCGGTCCAACAGTAGCCGTCGAGCTTCCGACGGCGTCCAGTTGAGCCGAGTCTACGCTCCGTACCAACCTACGGAGTCAAGCGGGGATCGGCGCGTCATTCTGCCCGGCTCATGAGCTAAGCCTTGATCTCGGCAAATAAACCGAAGCCGATCGACCAAAGACCAAGGGCGACGAGCAGCAAACCAGTCCAGAGCGGTAGTCGTCGCGATAAGGAGGACAGCCAATCCAACGCCCGCCGCGCCGACGGGACCAGCACCGCTGCGACGATCGGGAGCGACAACGCGAACCCGAAGAGACTCAATGAAATAAACCCAGCCGAAAGGGTTCCACCGCTCACGCCGCCTGCTGCAGCCATGCCCAACAAGGCAAACATCAGCGGCGCAGCGCACGCTGGAATATTGAGGCCAAACAACAGACCCAAGGCGATGGAACCACGTGACCCAGACAGGCCGCCGAGGGCGGGGCCAAGTGAAATCTTCAGCGATCCAGCACGGCGTAAAATGTACAAGAGGCCGATCGCGACATAAATCGCGCCAAGCACGATCCAAGCAGCCTTTTGGAAGCCTATGAAGGCGATACCGATGACAACGGCTGCCATGCCCAATGCTCCTATGAGCACTGCACGAGTGACCGCAAAGATACCGACTTGGACAAGTTTATCTGCGAAGGGCTTACCTTCGAGGTACTTTACAAAAACCAGGGTCGATCCGATCGAGCATGGTTCTACAAAGCCGAGAAGGCCGAGCCCGATTGGAAGGACCACGAGTTGAAAAGCCCCCAGCTCGGTCACTGATCCTGAGCCGGAACTTGGTAGCCTGCCTTCTTAATCACCTCGACAAGCTGGTCTTCCCTGACGGTCTGCGGATCAAAGAGAATGCGCGCCTGGCCGTCTTTGAATGAAACATCGGCACCACGTACGCCCGCCTCAGAACTTACGAGGGCCTTGATATTCTGTGCACAGCCGTTGCAGTGCATACCTTCGATCTTGAGCGTGACGGATTTCATCTTATCTTCCTTCGTGTTCCGGTAGAGCCCGTTTGGTTTTCAAGCCGGTCCCCGTCCTGAAGCGCCTCCAGAATGGTGCACCCCTTCAGAGCTAGCGCCTTGCGGATCTTCTTGAGCTCAATGATTTTCTCATCGACCTCATCGATCTTTGACGCCGCCTTCTGGCGCACGTCGCTACAATCCGCCGAGGGATCGGCGCGCAGCCACAGCAGTTCCTGGATCTCGCGGAGCGAGAAGCCAATCTGTTGCGCTTTGCGGATGAAACGGATTCGTCTCACCGTCTCAGCAGAATAGTGTCGGTATCCGGTGTGTCCCGGCTTCTCTGGCTGCTCGATCAAGCCGCGCCGTTCGTAAAATCGGACAGTTTCGACGCCCACTCCCGCCTCGTGAGCGGCTTTGCTGATCGTGAATGTTTGCATGCTCATCTCCCGATAGCTCTGGGTTCGTGCGGAAAGCGGCTCTCATGAAAGGCGTCAGGGCGTAACAGAAACCAACTTATGTCCCGAATTCGGCCCATCCACGAGATGTCCATCCCGAATATGGATGACCCGATCAGCGAGTCTGGCCAGTTCTTCTGAATGTGTAACGACAATGACCGTTCGTTCCCGCGATACCTCTTGAAGGAGTTCGTAGATGATCTGTCCCGAGCGCGAGTCGAGATTGCCGGTGGGCTCGTCGGCGAGGACCAGGCGCGGCTGGTTGGCCACGGCGCGCGCGATCGCAACGCGCTGCATCTCGCCGCCACTCAGCTCGCGGGGACGATGCTTCAAACGGTGCCCGAGCTGGAAGCGCTCAAGCAATGCTTTCGCCCTCACGCTCCTCTCCGAGGCGCTGACGCCGTTGAATTCCATCGGCAAAGCGACATTCTCCAACGCCGTCAGGTTCGGGATCAGATTAAACGTCTGAAAGACGAACCCGACCGTTTCCCGGCGAAAGCGCGTCAGCTCGCCTGACGATAGCCTGTTCACGGCCTGCCCAGCGACGAGGATCTCGCCCCGTGTTGGCCGGTCCATTGCCCCGATCATGTGCAAGAGCGTCGACTTCCCGCTTCCGCTTGGGCCGACGATGGCCACCATGCCCCTTTCCTGCATCGTGAGTTCGATCCCGGCGACCGCGTCGACCGTCTCGCTGCCCTTGCGATAGGACTTGGAGACGTTGCGCAGCTCAACAAGCAGGTTGTCGATCAGTGGTTTATTCATGCTTCATGGCCTCGAGCGGAGAGAGTTTGACGGCTTGCCAGACGCCGTAGGCGCTGCCGATCACCGCCGCCAGCACGGCGACGGCAAGGACGAGGGCGAGAGTCGAAGCCGAAAGATTGCTGTTGATCGCGAGACTCTCAAAGAGCGGCTTGTAGTGGCTCGGCAGAAACGGCCCGATGCTCAGTGCGAACAAGCGTCCGGTGACGATCTCGCCGATGCCGCGGAAGAGCAGCAGCCCAAGAGCACCGCCAAGCAGCGTCAACGCTACGGCCTCCGTTAGAAATTGGGCGGTGACGCCGCCGTTACTCGCACCGATTGCCTTTAGCGTGCCGATCTCGCGAGCACGCTCGCGCACCATCATCAGGAGCACGAAGAAGACGACGATGACCATCAGGGCTACAGCCAGGATGCCGCCGACGCTGGTGAGCTGCGTAACCCTCTGACTGGTCGTCGCCGTGAATACGGCGGCGCTTTCGGGAACAAGGATATCCGCGACATCGCCGACCGCCTCTTGCAGCCGCCGCGCCACCACAGGCACGTTCTCGACGTTGTCGACGTTGACAAATAGCCAGGAGATTCCCTGATCGATGCCGTAGATCGAGCGGAACGTCTCCATCGGCATGAACAGCTGGAGGTCGCCGAAGATATAGCCGCTGGCGTACATGCCAATGATCCGCAGTTCCCGCGCCGGCCGATCTATTCCGAAGATCGCCGGATGGGTGCGGGTTGGGTCGATCGTGAGCGTCGCCTTGCCGACATCTTCGGGCCTAATCCCGGCCCATTCGGCATAGCCTTGGCCGATGATGGCGACGTCCTGTCCGGCATCCTCGACCATGAAGTCCCGTCCAGCGATGATCCGCGGGTTGCCGGCCTCGCCGTGCGACTCGAGCCGCTTTACCGCGCCCGGTGCCAGGCCGACATGCATGACGAAGTTCGGCGGCGTGATCGGCGCCATCGCGAGGAGATACGGCTCGGCCTGTTTAACGTGTTCGATCCCGCGCACCTTCTCCAGCGTGTCCTGCGGCAGGAGACGATCCTGGCCAACCATGTTCACGTGGCCCATTGAGCCGCGACCGCGAAGTTGTAGGACTGTGTTGACGTTCTCGTTCAGCACGGTCGTCTGCCGCTGCATCGCGTCGCCGATCGAATACATCGCGAGGAGTAGGAAAAAGGGAACGCCGATCAGGATTGCGACAAGGACAAGGCGGACCTTGTTCCGCAGGAGATTGCGCAGACCCAGGATGATCATGCCCATGCGGCCTCCTCAAGTGTTCTTCATGGCTTGTATCGGGCTCAGCCGAATGCCCTTGACGATCGGATACAGACTGCCGAGGGCAGCGAAAACGAACCCGCCCAGCAGGATCAGGAGCAAGGTGTTTTGGTCAATGCTGAGCTCGAGGTCCAACGCCGCCCGAAGAACTGTTCCGAAGAGAGCGGCCGTACCCACCGCGCCCGCGGCTGCAAGTGCCGTCACCGCGAGGACCTCGGCGAGGAACTGCTTCACGATCTCCCAATTGGAGGCGCCGATCGCCTTGAGCGTCCCGATCTCGTTGATCCGCTCACGCGTCGCCAGGATCATGATGAAAACGACCAGAACGCCGCCGATCGCAAAGAGGAGCAACGATCCGTAGAGCGTGGCAGCCGCCATGCTCCCGAGGGTCGTTTTCGCCGTCGAGACCTGCTCGGCGGCGGTCACGGCATCTACGCCCGGCAGTTGCTGCAGGTCGTTCGCGACGGCCGCGACATTGGCGATCGAGTCGACCCTGACGCGGATCTTCGAGAGCTTGTCGCCGGGATTGTAGATGCGCCGGAACGTTTCCAGCGGAACGAAGACGTGGTTGTCACCGAAATCGTTGCCGGTGGCGTAGATGCCAACCACTCGCAGCGGCTGATTTTGGAGGGTGATCATCCTGCCCTGGAGTGAGGCCTCGCCGCTCGCCGCATTGAGCCCGAGGCGCTCCTGGGCATAGACCCGGCCGACGACGGCGACATCCTGGGCCACGTCCTGCTCGCCGAGTCCCCGTCCCGCGATGATCTCGGCATTCTCGTAATCCACCTCCCCGATCGCGCGCATCGGCGCGCCAGGCTGCAAGCCGATGATCATCGCATATGCGTTCGGCCTCGACGGATCGACCTGAGGCGCATGGATATACTCCTCTATTTTTACGATATGCTCGACGTTGGGGATGCGCCGTATCTGATCGAGGGTCCCAACCGAGAATGCGTCGGCGCCAACCGGCCTGTCGCCGCCGAATCCACCCGTGCCGAAGGCGCCGGCCTCGCGCAGCTCCACCACTGTCCGGACATTCGCCTGGAGGCTCTCGAGCTTGGCGCGCGTCTGGAAGGCGCCCTGAACCATCACGGCGAAGAGGCCGATGATGATCGCGAGGAGAAGAACCACGACGCCGGTGCGAACCCGGGTGCGGAAGGGGTTTCGCAGCCCTCTTGTAACTGCACTCATTCTTCACTCCAGATCGGGCGCGCAAGCAAAGGCCGCACTATCGGATCGATTTCCAACCTTAGCATCCGTACCTATATACGGAGTCAAGCCGCTTCTCACCAGTGTGCGGGTGGCACAGGTTGAAGCTGGAACGGAGCGCTCTATGGCAACTAGAATCTGGCGAAAGCATCGAGGCCGTGATGGCCCAGCAAACACGAAGCGCCGCATCACCGCGCTCTCGTCCAGCACGCCCGACTCCATCCGACAGGCACGCGCCTCCTTAGCCCCAGTTCCTCAGTATCGGGGCACTGCAGATTCTGTTTGACCCCGTACCATACTACGGCGGCTACAGTGCGCGCGGCTGTAACTCGGACCGCCCAGGATTCGGCCACAGCCGCTTCAAAGGGGGGAGCAACCACTGAGAGGAGATTGAAACGTGGCACAACAGCAACCCCAACCCCAACAGGACTGCATCCAAGCCTGTCTCGACTGCACAATCGCTTGCGAAACCTGCGTCAACTGCTGCATTGGCGCGGGGCCGGAATTAGCCGATTGCCTTCGCCTTTGCATCGAATGCGGCGACCTCTGTCAGCTCACAGGTCGCGTCATGGCGCGCAACTCAGCGAATACTCAGCGCTGGGCCGAGTTCTGTGCTGCCATCTGCGAAGCTTGCGCGGCCGAATGCGACAAGCACGACATGGAAGAATGCCGCCGCTGCGCCGAGGCGTGCCGCCGCTGTGCCGAGAAGTGCCGGCGGGTTGCGCAGGCCGCCTGACGCTATCCGCGGCACCCGTGTGACGGGTTGCTCTATTGGGCAGCCCGTTGCGCATTTTCGTTCCGATCCAAGGCATTTCCGCGTTTTCATTGGAGATCGGTGACTGAACGCCGCGCTTCCACATGAACGTAAGTTGCAGGAACAAGGCAGTGAGATTGATCCTAGAGGACGAGGCCCGTATTCGGCTGGAACTGGTCGGTGAAGATTTTGAGATCATCTCCGAAGGAGCTTCGCTCTCGCCCTATCACTTGCTGGGAGCGTCGCTTGCGAGTTGTACGGCCTTAATGATTGCATCGTGGGCGGAAGGCGCCGCGATCCCGATCGAAGCACTCACGATCGTCGTCAGTTGGCAGATGACAGAGGGCGGGCCTAAGCGGGTCGCTCAGCTGGAGATGGAGCTCCGCTGGCCGGGACTTCCGTCGGGGCGCCTGGGTGCCGTCAATCGGCTGGTGGATCTGTGTCCAATCCACGCCACGCTCCAACAGGGGGCGGAGATCTCACGACGGATCGTCTCGTAACCCTCGCTCGAAAGCCGCGCGGGAGCGACTTAGCTGAATGAACGCCGTACATGGCGCAACATATGAGCGTGGGCCGCCCCGAGGAGGCCACACCGTCAGAACGAGCGCCCCCATAGACCTCGTAATGGATTGATCGTGAACCACCCTCTTCAAGGCGACCGGTCTCCTCCAGTCGAGAACCATAAATCGGAAAAGAGTCGCCTGACGCTGCTCCTCGGCAGCTATACGATGCTAGGACCGTTCTCGATTTCGACCTACATGCCCTTTTTCCCGGCGCTGATGGTCAGCCTGGGGGCTACACAAGCTCAACTTCAGCAGACCCTCAGCATTTATATGGCCGCGTTCGGCTTCATGATGCTGCTGCACGGACCGCTTTCGGATGCCTTCGGCCGCCGAACCGTCGTTCTCGTCGGATTATCGGTCTATCTCGCTGCCTCGATAGGCGGGGCCGTATCAACCTCACTTGCGCTTTTGATGTTGTTCCGAACGCTCCAGGGCCTCTCGGTGGGGGCCGGGAGCGTGGTCGGACGCGCAGTGATCCGCGATCGGTTGGAGGGTGCCGAAGCGCAAAGGCTGCTGTCGCAGGTTACGATGATTTTTGGTCTCGCTCCCGCCCTCGCGCCCGTGTTCGGCGGATGGCTGCAGAAGTGGTTTTCGTGGCCGTCGGTGTTCATCTTCCTGGCGCTGTTCAGCTTTGTGCAGCTCGTCGCCAGCTTCGCATACCTGCCGGAGACGCTCCCGCCCGACAAGCGGACGTCGATGCGACCGGCCGAGCTGGTCCGCAGTTACAAGTCCGTGCTCGGATCCAAACCCTTCTGGCTTCTGTCGCTTGCCTTGAGCGGAAACTTTGCCGGCTTCTTTCTGTATGTGTCCTCAGCTCCTTGGTTCATCATCGATTACCTGAGCCTGGACCAGGACCAGTTCGGCTGGCTGTTCATCCCCGCCATGTCAGGCGTGATCTTCGGATCTTACCTATCCGGCAGGCTCGCGAAGCGGTTTCCACGCCGCGCGACGGTACGCTGCGGCTACGCCATCATGTTTTCCGCCATAGCGCTGAACTTGGCCTACAACGGCTTCCTTCCTCCCGATATTCCGTGGGCGGTCCTTCCGGTGGCCCTGTACACCACCGGCATGTCACTCGCTATGCCCAGCATCACGCTGCTAACGTTAGACATGTTTCCGAGACTGCGAGGTATGGCGGCCTCAATGCAGGGCTTCATTCAAACGATGGTGATGACCTTTACCTCGGCTGTCCTCGCACCGGTGCTCGGCGCCTCCGGCATACACCTGGCGTTCGGTCTGCTGTCCTTGGCCCTCGCGGGGTATCTCTCCTGGTTCCTCTACGCACGACACTTCCTTACCGCGCCCAGGGAGAAGGAAACGACGGAGCATCCCGGCAAGCGATGAACGAAAGCACCGGCAAAGAGCATCGAGGCGACCGGATCTGATGAGGGGCCCCAGCAGTCAAGCCCTCGGGTTTGGCTCATCTTCTTCCGACGCCACCTCCTGGTCTCGGCAGGTGGCCACACTCTCTGGGAGCTGCTACATCTTCCACCATACACGATTTCCC